>Ga0070751_1000236_pt1 | contig 38535 bp, 52 predicted proteins | sample VirMetDEL_Aug_28_FD_78514 | JGI IMG/M metagenome (GOLD analysis project Ga0070751, IMG submission 78514) | Aqueous microbial communities from the Delaware River and Bay under freshwater to marine salinity gradient to study organic matter... | ecosystem: Environmental > Aquatic > Marine > Coastal...
CCCGAGGTTACCTATCCCCCCCAAAGGACCCAGACCCCCCATCCCCCCCATTTTACCCAAACCCCCTAAACCTCCCAAATTACCCATCTTACCTAACCCTCCCAACTTACCCAAACTACCCAAACTACCCACCCTACCCATATTAACACCAATAATAAAAACACCCCATTGTGGGGGTGTTAAAATAGGCAATTTAGACCACACCACAAAACCCCCACTGATTAGGGGTGCGTAATCATATTGAACACACCTACACCCACGAAAAAAAATCATAGTAAAAACCCTGTAATCGTATTGAGTACAAACACCCACTATGGGGTAGTCAATTTTACACTACCCCGTAGGGCGTCCCAGAATACCCCTAGAATCGATCGAAATAAAAACCGTGTGTTATGTCAACCCAATAAAAAAACGCCCTTAGAATCGATTCTAGGGCGTCCCACGATAGGCACAAAAAAACCCGGTTAGAATCCGGGGTAAAGTACAAACACAAAAAAACCCCGGAAAAAATCCGGGGTTGTAGTTTAAACGGGGTTAGATTCCAAGATAGTCGGTTAGCTTTTTCCATCCCCCAATTGTAAGCAGTAGCCAAACAATAAAGAGCAGGAAAAAACCGAGTAGCCAATCGGGGTTTGATTTGTTGGTGTTGGTTTCATAGTCGAATACCCCGTTTCGGTTCAATGGCCGGTCATTTGTCCAGTCTTGCAACATATCAAACCCCCACAAAAAAACCGGAAGACCCCAAAACCCTCTTGTTCGCCCTAGCCCTAAGCTTAGGTAGTTTGGCCCGTAATCCCACGATAACCCCACTAGGGTCTAAAAACCGCAAGTCTGATTTATCCCCGTCGATAACCGGAAACCCCAAAAAAGAATCAGACAAACACCCTTTAAGGGTTTGACGGTCATAAAATGGAACCGCAACATTTACCCCGGATTCCAAAATCGTCCGGCAATACAACGGATTAGCCAATTCAGACCAACTAAAGGTTATGTGGTAGTTCTTAGGCAATTCCCCGTCGGTAAACTGCTGAACCTTTAAAGCGGATTTTGTGTAACCGTAGATTTCCCAACTAGGGAAAGCTTCAAAAATCCACGGATTCTCTAAATGCCAAAACCTATCACTCAAAACGTCCGGACGAAATGCCACATTTACCCCGTCTCGTTTAGCCTTACGTTCTTCCCTCAGTAATTGAGTGTAAAGAACATCGGCAAACAATCGTGGGTTATCGGCAAGTAGTTTAGTACGTCCTAGCCTACTACGCGTGATAACACCACCCTTTCCGGACTCCATCTCAATACGGCCAGTAAACGCCAAACACGCCGCACGGCATTTAGGGGTTGAATTGGGACAATTATCCAAAACACCTACCGTCGACGGAGTTAGACTAACACCGATATTTCGATAACCTTCCGATTTAGCAAGTTTGGAATTTGCGTCCGGGGACGTTATTAAATCGGCAAAACCATAATCCCCACAAGCTTCCCTTGCATCTCTCAATGTCATCTCATTAACATTATCTACACGATCTAAAAGCTTGTAACTCATTTTAGTAGTCCCCATATCCCTTCTCTTCATTGACCAAACACCAAAACCCACGGACAAACAAACAAACAAGCAAAACCGAGTAAAGAATCCCTTCAATTATCATCAACGGAAACCCCTAAAAAACAGTCTAAACCGTCATACTCTTTATTGTCATAAAGAATATGATACTCGGAAACCCCAATTTTTGAACCGTCGACAAAATCCCCAATCAAACCAAAACCGTCATCTTTACCTATCATAGGAAAGAATTCTTTAACGTATACGGCAGGAATGGCGACGGAGTGAGAATCCCCTAAACCGTAACCTTCAAGAACACCCTCAATGGTGTGCGAATTCTTCCTAATTGCGTTTGATAGGCAAACAGATGTCATCACACCATGATACTCCAAAACTCCCTTTCTATTGATTGTAAACACCCTTAATTGCCCTTTATACTCGTGAACCGTAACCTTTTCACCTAGTCTAATATTCATCATAAAACCCCTAATGAATTGAACCAACAAACACACGAAATACAACCTACAAATCAGTCTAATTGTGAAGCTAACCAGCAAGCTTGTGCTAGGTTGGGCTGGCCATTCAATGACGCGTAGTCTATTGCAATCGATCGGACCTTCCACAAGTCAGACTCCGTTAACGGTTCACCTAATTCTAGGTTGGGCTTGCGAGTGTAATAGTATCGATCGCCATCGATCGTTACTACCCTTTCAAAACGACACCACCGCCATTCGGAAACACCGTCGACCGGCAAGTGGGTGTCAACCCACTTTTCTACGTCTGTTTTAGTCTTCATTTCTTTACCCCTTTATTGTTTGGGTTGCTGTCCGTGTCTGTTAGTAATATATCGGCAAGGGTGTTGATTGTCAACACCCAAAACCGATATTTTCCAAAGTTCTACAATACGTGTTTTTCCCATACCTCTTCATCCGAAATAATCCCGGACGATTCGACGTGCCTAATGGCTCCAAGGTCGTTCTGGTCTTCCTTTTTAAGATAAAGGAAGACACGGTTTCCGGGGATTCTGAGGAAGTAGTGTAACCCTTTCCCGGTTGTCCCGGAATGCATTTGCACTAGGTCAACATTATTGCCATTCGGACCTTTAAAACTCGCAACTAACCGCCAAGTTACCCTTGCCATTTATCAAACTCCAATTGTTAAAGATCGAATGCGGATTTGTCCCGCTTGTCCTTATATTATATCGGATCGACTAGTGGTTGTCAATAGTAAAAATAAATTTTTTTAGATTTTTTTTTGTGTGCAACTACTATGCCAAAACAAGCAAAAAATCGGTTATATTGACATTTTTTTCGGCTTGTTGTCAATTTGACTACAACTCAGGGTTGATGTTAACTTGGGCAGGTTAGGTAAAATGGTCAAAATAAGTAAACTAAGTAGACTGGGTGTTTTGGGCGAATTGGGCAGACTAGGCAAAATAGGCGAATTGGGTATTTTGGGCGGTTTAGGCAAACTAGGTAAACTAGGCAAGTTAGGCAAGATAGGCAGGATAGGTAGAATAGGCAAGATGGGAAGAATAGGCAGAATAGGCAAAATAGGCAAGATAGGCAAAATGGGCAATTTCCCCCTCCTCCCCTCGCCCCCAGCCCTCTTTAGGCAAGTGTGGGGTTTTTGGCCCGGAAATTTCAGAAAAATATCCCCGTGGGAAATAATTAAGCCAACGCTGGGAAGTCCCCAAACCCCCTCTTTAGGTGACTGTGGGCTTTTTTGTGCTTGTTGGCCATCCCAGATGTTTGTTGTGCGGCATTTCAGCGGCCCGTGGAGGAATTCGAGGCTCTCAGACGCCTCCTGTGATAATTTCTCGTGCTTTTTGACATATCATGCGGGAAACGCCTAGAGTGCGTTAGAAAGGCTCTCAGGAGCCTTGAGAGGGATATGCCTAAATTCCACCCGAATTAACCCCCAAAACCAGAGGGGGGGAGGGGGTGTTTTTAAAATCGGTCAACCCGTTTTGCTGGGAAGTCCCAAGAAACAAAAAAAGACCCCCAACAAGCCGAAGCCTGAAGGGGGTAGGGGGAGGGGTATCAAATTAAACCAAGCATTCCATCTGGAAGCAGACCCACATTCCATTGAGCCACTGTGCTAACAGTTTAGTTCCAACTGGGGCAGCAGTAAAAATACCCAAGTGGTCATGGACTTGGTATCCAGCCCCAGCAGCATGTCCTGTTGTCACCAACCCAGATGCGACCGATGGAACACAGGATGCGGTGCTGTTTATGAACTCGGAGACTGTTGTGAAAATCCCAGGGCGTCCAGTTGGGTCTAGTGGGAATAATATATTACCAGATGACCTCTGGGCCATGATAATGGATGTCCTAATATATGAGCAGTCAAGCCATGGATTGTAAACCAAGATCCTTCCGCTAGTCTCTGTAGTTCCACCTCGGTCTGGATGATATTTCAGAACTTTCCCATAAGCCTTTGTGAAAGGTGAATTAAGAGATGGTGGTGAGATTAAATCCTCGTCCAGCCTTATAAGTATTGTGTCTTTGCCTCTGGCAAGCCTCATTGTCGGGTCTGACGATTTTGAATCTACATGCCTTGACTCAAGTAAGGTTGTAATTCCGTCAGCTGTTTTCTTAGTTGCTCCATAGATCATTCATTCACCTAACCAATCTGCGGGACAGCACCTATAAAGTTAACGCTAGGGAACTCGTCATAGATAAGAAAAAAAGGAAGCGTACTTAGCTTATCTGTGCCCGCTGCATCATATACCGGATGTTTTCTGCCCTGCCCATTGAGCAACCCAATAAACGGGTTTCCGTTTGAGTCTGTAAAAGAAACCATTGCATCCTCGTACTTGGGAAGCCGAGGATCATTGTTTGGATTTTTTGCAAATGTCTTTTCTAAGTAGGTAGGACCTTGATCAACAATCACTTTATGCCATCCCACATCATTTGGCCCGTATGCCGACTTGCCAGCCATGAGGGCAGCAACTGCCTTCCCTTCTTCTTTAACGAATCTTGAGTTTGGTACATTGTAGCTCTTCATTGCTACAGTAACACTCATCTCCATTAATGCAAGGCCGTCTTTGTAAGACAGTTGGACATCAAGTGCCCTGATCAACGCCTGCCCAGGTTTCCATCCAGACCATTTATCGGCGTTCACATGCCCCACATAAGCCCTTTGCATAGCTGTTGGGTTTAAGCGGCCATCCCACAGCCGAGTGTATGTCAGGGTTGCAGTCGGGATAACAATGGGGAACTCCGCACCTCCCTGGAATGGAACGCCAGCCGAGTTCTGAAGAACCAATCCAGATCCATCAACTAGTTTAGCAACCGTTGCAGTCTCAGTGCCCCAGGAAACGGTTGGAGGCTGCGTCCAGGGCTTGTTTGGGTCACCACCACCACCACCTGGGTTGTTCTTATCACCACCTTCCTTCTCTTCTGACGGGTTGCTGTAGGTAACCTTAGCTTCCCAAATGCCTGGGCCAGCTTCAGAATATGTGATAGCAGTGATATACAGATTGTCATAGTCAGGGCTCTGATATCCAATCTCGATACCCTGCCCTTTTAAGACTTGCTCGACATGCTTTGGGTAGGCATCTAATGCGGCAACTGGAGTGGGATCATCAGTCATTATCTTGACGATGTAGGTGTCCCCACCTCGCCGGATAGTACCTTTTTTACCCTCATAAGAAGATCCACCCTCAATGGATAACATCTTCTTTCCGAGGATCTTGGAATTGCCAATACTAACTGCCATTACCCACTCCTAAAAAGCACCCATGATGATTGGGTTGTCAAGTTTCCTATCGATTGAACCTAAAAGTTCGATCTGCTTGTCTGTCGCGACTTTCTGGGCCAACCCAAGGGCCTCGACGCCAAACTCCATAGCCTTGAAGTCCATCTGGCTCGCAACCCTCTTCATGTCCTGGGATGGCTTTAGAACCATCTCTCCATCTTTTGAGAAGTCAAAATTCATGAACTCCCGAATCTCATCAAGCTTTTCATTTAACCTCTCACCAAACGCAGTGCCAACAGCATCAGCACCGAACGAATGCGAGAGATCCATCTGCTCATTAAATTCCTTCTGGAAGTCCTCCCGGATAGCCTTGGCAGCGTCTCGGGCTTCAGCGGATTTTTGTGCCCACTCCTTAAACCCAATGCCCCTGAAAAACTTTTCTTGAGCGGAAAGCACTCCCTCCATCACCCTTGCATACATGCCACCAAATAAAGCAACACCAGCTTTGGCTCCATGCCACAAAGACATAAGACCCGAGATCACACGCTGTGCCCCTCGAAGAAGGAACTTCAAAACCGCGATAACACCCTCTGTGACTGTCGCTATTGCATCTCCAAACCCTTGGAAACCCTCGGCACCACCAAGTAGTGTATGAGTAAAAGCAATAAACCAAGTGATTGCATCTTGCAGAACGGGAGCAACCCTGGCGGCGATCTGCTGGAAAAGACCCATAAAGAACCGCTTCGCCATATTCAATGTATCCATGAATTTTGCGATTGCCGATCCTGCATCATCATCGAGAATAATACCCAACGCTCGAGCTTGATTTCCGTAGGCCCTAATCCCATCAGCACCCTGCATGAGCAGAGGCATCATCTCTCTAGCACCTTCACCCATCAACCTCTCGGCCAGGGCGAGTGCTTCTCCTTTATCAGCTGTATTGGCAACAGCATCTGCAATGACCTCAAACTTTTCTTCTGGAGACATCCCAGCGAAGTCTTCCGCCTCCATGCCAATCCAGTTTAATGCTTCCTTGAACTCACCACCTTTCAACGTGGCCAGTGCAAGGTTCCGCTGCATGTGCTGCAACGTCCTGATCATGGCATCTTGACTGGCCCCAGACTGTTCAGCAGCAAATGAGAGTGCCTGCATGTTCCTAAACGCAACACCAGATCCTTGTGCCGCCTTGACAAGCTGGTCAGCAGCCTCGGCTGATCTGTACAATGCACCTCCGAGAGTATTAATAACCCATAAAGCATTTCTAACAACTCGAATCGCAAAGTGAATCTTCGACAAGCCTTTACCAAGCTTGGTCAATCCACCCGCACCTGAGTCCCCAGCCTTTTTGGCCTCATCACCTACCTTCTTAATACCTCTTGCTGCCCGTCTTGCAGAGTCAGCCGTCTCATCAAGCTCGTCATCAATCTTATCAATGTGGTCAGCATAATGGCCAGTTTTAGCCAGCTCCTTTTGCAACATGTCTATAGCTTCGGCGGCACGCTTACCTTCAGCTGTAAACGTCTTTAAATCTTTAACATCTATTTTAACCCCGAAAGCATCACCAATAGTTTTAGCGAGCTTCTTAAATGCTCTAAGATCCTTTTCGATATCTTCAAGCTCTCGCTCGACGACATCAGCACCCTCAAGGTGGAGTTCAATAAAGGCACCACCTGCGTAAGCAGCTGCACTCATTTTTTAGCCCTGCCTTTCCAGCCTCTAACCTTGCCAGACATCCCACCTGGGCGGAATCTCTCTTGTAGGATTGATGCAAATTCTTTACCAGCTCTAGGTGTTACGTATGAAGCCGCTACACTTAAAACTGGACGATGGGTAAATTTATCTCTTGCCTTTACAATTGTCCCCTCCACAGCATAAGCAAAATGTCGGGCAATCTGTGGGTTGAAAATAACCTTATCTGGTTTTCTCCCCTTTCTCTTTCCCTTAATACGCTTAAAACGTGGGCCAGACTCCGGAAGCCAAACCCACCAGCTTCTGGTCATCCCACCATACTCAAGAGTTTGAGTGGCTCGACTACCTCGGCCATCACCCATGAAGTGACTCGCAATGGTATAATCACCGCTAGTTGCAAAGTGAGGCTGTTTCGCATAACGAAGGCCAAATTCAGAATCCGGAACACGCGAGATAGGTGGTTTCCCTTCAGGTCTCGTTTTTCTAAACTTCCTAACTCTTCCTCTCGGAGTCAAAGTTCCAGCAACACTTGGTTTCCCAATTAGGTTCCTGCCTTTGACCCGCATGTTATCACCCCAAACATTTTTTCCAAAGTCATCCCACACCTTTTTGACTTCTCGTTCAATCACTTTCGGTGGGACCATCGCTGTTTTTATTTTTGGTTTTAGTCGGAGTGTCACCAGTTAAGACCTTTATGAAGGTGTCGATTGTTCGTCCAGAGAGTGGAACAGAGATTGTACTTCGTCGATGGTCAATTCCTTGCCCCCGAGCTGTTCTACTCGCTCCTTCAAGCTCTGGATTTCTTCCATATGCAAGCTCTCTAAGTTGCCAAAAGGCGAAAGGCCGAGGATCAACTCCTGCAACTCCTGCGATCCGATAGATTCTTTCCCGGAGACAATATCCAGAATCGTCTTCTCGATCTGATTCAGGGCTTTCGCTGCTGCCCATGTCTGTGTCAGAGCCTCCCCTCTTCCGGGCAGAAGGGCTGAGAAAAAATCCGACAAGGCACCCATAAACTCATCCATTGCAGCCTTCAAAGTTGGGCCGTCCAGACTTCTTCCGAAGTCTCGTGGCTCCACACCTTGCTTCTCAGCTTGGTCCGCTATAGCCAACCATAGCATCGCAACATGATCTCGAGGATGTAGTGATATACTCGTCGGATCATTGAAAAGATCATCTCCAAGTTCATCGCAAATATCATCCAAGATGCCGACAGTGATAGATATCTTCCACTGTCGACCCTTGGTATCTCTAAAGCTTCTCATTTATCCCCTCCCAAGGTTAAAACTACGGAGTCGATTTTGTGTAAATGGCCGGTGCTGCGTCATCATTCGCAACAGGCCTCAACTCAACATCAGACCACATAGCCTCTCCCAAGGTTTCGTCCCTGGAAAAGTTACTGACCATGCATGTCATGCGAACACCCTTGATCGTACTCCCAGACGGCGGTGGCTCAGGGCCATCAACACAAAGGATCTCGATAGGTGTGTTATTTTCATATGCAGCTAGAATTTCATCATAACCATCAGCTGCTTGATCCCAGAGCATCTTGAATGAAACATTCACATCCTTCAGACCGTCTGCATACTCTCGATAGCCTGCTGCTGATCGAGTTGTTACATCAGTCGTTTCCTTAGTCAGATTCAAGGTGACATCCTTGATCTGAGTTAGCTCCGTCCAAGTGGGCGATGCGTAGGTTCCACCGTCATTGAAATAGAGCTTGCCGTCTTGTCCCAATACAAACGCCATTAAACCATTTTCCTTATAGTAGCAGTGATGACCACTGCGAAGTCAGAGTCGTTGTAAAGTCTGCCTCCGTCGTATGCACCTTCGGAGGAGATTTCCACAATTGATGTTTCTGCTGTTGTGATCTGAGCAATTATTTCGTCCACGAGGTCCAACATGCCGTCAACGTCCGATGTATTAGCCGACCCAGTTGGGACGGTAACACCTTTCCTGACATAGACAGAAACTCGAACTGTAGTCCAGTTAAGGCGACCGCGTGTGTCGACAGTTCGGTCATAAGATTCAGGCCAAACAAAAACCCCCAATGACCTGTCATCGAGGGTTAATGCTGGTCTGTAGTTCTTTTGTGCTGTGAACGATTGTGAGTACGAGCCTGCGTTTATTGCAGTCACTACAGCGTCGACAGAGTCTTTAATGATACCCACTAGATCTCCTTCGTATGAATCCGAATAGAGGAACGCGAGTTATCAGTCCACCCCCACCCAGCTGTTTGTTCTGTACCATCAGGCAAAACGGTATAGGTGGTTCCGTTGTAAGTAATCGTATCACCCCTGCCAGGGAAGATCGTAGTTCCGTTGTATCTCATCTCAGACAGTCTGACTATGAAATCAACAGTCGTCTCCTCAAGCGAGTTCCCAGCGTAGTCAGTATCCTCTCGGACAGAACGTCCAAGGGTCGCCTGGATTCTCCATGACGACCCAGTGGACAAATCTGTGTAGGTAACTCTTGAACCTAATACAGCCTCAGAACCTAACAACATCGCTTTGATGAGGTCAGGCAACAAGGTCATTATACAACCACTGCTTCCGTGTTAAGAATAGCATCGGTCACAACAATCGGAATACCATCAAGTGTGGCCGAAGGGAAGGGAGCGGGTTGACCAGTTGGCGAGTAGGTCGTTCTCGATTCTCGCAGTTGACGCAATGATTGTCGGTTCATGACAATCACATCAAATGGAGCCTGCCCAACCGGTTTGTTAGCAATCAGGGTTGCCAATGCATCATCATCCAACGTAGCAGTTGCATCGACATTGCAAAGTCGATGAATGCTGTGGATGCTACCATTCTTCATTCCGCAGTAGCCAGCAATCTCGTGAGCGTATGCCCAGAATTGCAAAGCACCCGAGGAGGTTTCCTTGACCATCATTCGCTCGGAAACGGTAAGCTCACCACCTTCGCCCCAGAGCAACTCAAATCCATTCTCGCCAAAGGTAATACCGTAAACAGAGGTCTGAGCATTAGCAGCAACACCGCCGTTGCTAATAACCTGGGAGTCAGCAATGGCATTCAAACTTCCGATTCCAGGAAGACCTTCAAAGCCACCAGCAATACCACCTCCGGTCGTAGCTGGGTTGGTGGAGTTGCCTTGGAAGATGTTGTTCTCAACAGTAACCATAGCGGCTCGAAGAGCAGCGAGGGCCTCAAGACCAATCGCATGATCAACGCCACGCTCGTCAACTTTGGCAACTGCGGTATCGATGGAGAAGCTGGCATCCAAGTATTTCAGAGCCAAGCTGACTTCTTCGTATCCGCTCGGAGTATTATCCACACCAACATTCGGGGCACGGAACGTGGCCGAAGGTGCGGTGATCAATTTAGTATATTTGAAGTTGTCAGAAGCAACTGATCGAGCGGCTGCAACTCCAAGGAATGGGGTGGCCTCGAGTACGTCGCGAATGACGACATCAAGATCCTTACGGTTCAACTTCAAAACTTCAGCAGTCGTTTGAAAACTCATTTAAATCATCCTATAGAAAGTTTAATTAGTTATTTAGAGAAGAGGCTTGCCCAGCGAATTTCTTTATCGCTCCAGCCTTGCTCTTTCTTTTGAGCAATAAACTCTTGGTGACGCATTTCAGCTTCGGACAGCTGTACATCAGCGTTCGCAGCAGCTGGAGATTCTTCTCCCAACCCAGCTGAGAATGCTTCAACCTGGGCCTTAGCTTCAGCTAGCTCTGCACGCAATGCTTCATTCTCTTTGTTGACTGAATGAAGATATTCTGCAAAGCACTCATTCAGAGGCTTTCCACGCAAGTACCAGACAGCACCCTGCTCACCGAAGGCTTCAATGTAAGCTTCGTACTCAGGAAGTGGCTTTTGGCTTTGTTCAACCTTCTCCCCGTCTTCCTCATCTTCTTCCATCTTATCTTCGTCTTCGTCCTCGGAGGCTTCTTCGTCCTTTACATCCTCCTCATACTCATCCTTCTTCTCATCTTCCTCAAAGACAACTTGATCTTTTTTCTCTTCATCAAGAAGGCCTTCGAGCTTCTCTTCAATAGTCATACTTTCCTCGTTTTCTGCGGAAAACAAACCACCGCGAGTTGCATTAGGTTCGCCCACAAAATCTACGGAGTAAAGACGCTTGATCCTGACCGGCAGTAGACCATCCACTGCCTCTACTTCAGGGTCCATCATAAATGCGATTGATAACCCCAACGCTTCAGGGTCTTCCATGGCGAGTGACATGATATAGTCATAAGCATTGAAGGGAGCCAACTTCGCAGCTTTAACTAAATTGATGTCACAACGAACACAGTTCTCCTGTCCGCGACGGTAGAAATTAACCGCACGACCAAGGTGATTTCCCAGGGACTCTTGAGTGTGGGTAAACCTTACCTTGATTCCATTATTCGGACGGTTCCCGAAGGCCACCACTGCCGATAATGTTTCTTCATCCACAACAAAAGGGCGATGATCATTGACGCGACCAAGCTCAATAACTTTGGCACCATAAATCACACCCTTGTCAAAATCGATCTTGCTTTCATTGTCCAACCCAATGGCATTAAACTTCGTCAGCTCGTCGATCTTGGTCTTCATCGTCTCTGTCATCGTCATCAACTTCCTCTTCAATTTCCCTGTTCTTTACCCCAGAGCTGCCGCTAACTGGAGAGGTTTGTTTTAAACCAAGCTCTGCAAGATAGTCTTCTTCTTCCTTAAGCTTGTCAGCAACTTGTGTTTTCCAATCATCACCGAAGTGGGTAAGTCTAACTTCTGATCTAGTTTTAAGCCCCGCTGCAATCAGATCGATATCAGCTTGGGCCTCGGCTCTCGGATCAAACCAAGGCACTCCGGCTGGAATCCACTTCCAACGGATGTCTCCAAACTCTACTCCGGCGGGAAGCTTAATTTTCCCTTCCTTGATCCACCTTAAAAACCAAAACTCGGTAATTGAATTAAGGACTCGGACAACGTCAGCTCTTTTTGATTCACAAGACTTGATATACTGAGTCATCGCAATTCGAGAGCCACTGTAGTTAGTGAACGACTCATCTGCAATTGACCATGGGATGTCAAGAGCTTTAAGTCCCATCTGCAAGGCTAGAGTGATATAGTCTTGAAATTCAGTGCTTGGAGTTTTTGATTCCAAGAAGTCAGCTTTATCTCCATCCTCAAGGTCTAGCACCAACGGACCTGTGCCAAAATCGATAGAGTCAAACTGACCTTCTTTGTCACACTCATCATCATAAGCATCTGACCCAGTTAAGTAGTCAGTCTTGTCTCTTGAAATCGATAGTGCAAAATACTGGCTGACCTTTGCCTTTAGTCTTGCGAATTCTGACATTTCATCGACATCATGCATTGTGTCGATTGCAGCAATCAGCGGGGAGTAGCCTCGAGTTTGAGACATCTTATCGAAATAGCCGAAGTGAATCATGTTTCTCGCAGGAATCACTCGATCGAATTGATATCTGTCATCAATTGTTTTGTGCCACAACCTATAGCCTATGGCCTTCCCAGCTTTGTTCTGGATAACTCCGTGTGTGGCCCACGGGGACACAACCTGACCGCTATATGGTCTTAGCCATGGCTTGCGACGGTAATCATCAGAATAAAGCAACTTACCGTCATACTCATTACGCACTCTATCGGCTTCGATGCCTTGGAGGTGACCGCTCCGGAGCTTCATTAAAAATACGTCACCATCTGTAGTGCGTAATCCTTCAGCAAGCCTAATCAGCTGGCTCAGGCTGTGTCGTCCCGTGATGTCGCAATTCTCGGGCTTTGAATTTTCTTCCAACAGCTTTCTGAATGTATCGTCAAAATCTTTATTTCCGGTCTGGATCATAAAGTTGAACGTCGACACATAGTCTAGATGCTTCCTGATTGCCCATGCAGCAACTGGGAAGTTTCTATACAGATCCCTGGCCGATTCAATCAGCTGCCTTTTGTCCTGGTCGCTGACCGAAGCGTCGACAGACCTGACGGTCGTTCCTGGGTTTCTGCGTTTTGTCTTTGGGTAGTTGGCATTGTAGCCGGTACTGATTGCGGACATTACAGCCCTCCACTAAGATCGATGGTTCTTGTCGCCCCACCTGACCTAGTTAGACGAGAAAGTTCCTTTTCCCAGTATTCAAGTTGAGCCCGAACGCTTTCTGATCCGCCCGTTGCGAACGTAGTTGAAACGCCATCAGCTGTCACTGACTGTATCCCCGCCGATGCCTTCAATCTCTCCTTCAGAACCTCGATCATCTCCTTCGCGAAGTCGATCCGATCCTGCGTCCGCTTGCTTTTCGCCATGATTATAACCCACTACTGAATTGAATTCTTTATTGCAACGCTCGCACCTGTAGCGAACCTGAACCTTTACTACCCCACCTTTAGTTGTTCCAATTACAAGCCTGTCTTTTTCTACTAGACCCAGGCTACCGCAAGCCTTGCACAACTTCGGCTTTCCCCAAATGCTATTCAATCCGCTTCCATCCCATCCGGCGTCGTCGTCTTTGCTTTTGGCCATTGCCACTCCTGTTAATGTACTTAGTCTCTTCTTCTGAGCCGCTACACCCTAAAGAAGAGGCGGCGACATAACATCCGACAAAACAATCAAAAAAGTGATTGTCTTCCCCAGGCTTTAACTTCCATTCCTTAACCGTTCTACCTCGACCTTCAACTGTGACCGGGTATTCAGATCTCAGATTATTGACAAGCTGGTCATGATAGTGTTTAGATGGAGGCTTGGGTAAGCTAACACTGCCTTCCTGAAACAGCCCAGTTGACAACCGCTCGTGCGAATATGTCTTCCAAAAGTTTACATCGTAGAGGAAATATCTAACTTTCACTTCGTTTGATATGGTCATCCTCCAATGAGTACCAATAAATTTAGTTGGACTTGGTTTCTGCCCGGCATTTAATGGCTCTGAGGATGCACCAACAAATTTACCATGCGATGGGAATAAAAGATGCGACCATTGCGATCTTGATATCCACTGGTAGATTGCATCCCTCGACTGCCCCCAGTTTGCATCTACGAGCATCCTATCGACCTTCCTTGGCATACCTTGCTCAGTAGTCCATGCCCTATCCAGCAAATATATTGTAAGCCCCTCCATCTGTCCTCGAAGGACAACCTCAAGCGATTCTCCCGGATACAAGCTAGATGCATTAACTCTGAGATTTCTGTAATTCTGCATCATTGTGGGCTGTTGTGGCCAATGTCCATAGTCGACAACCCAGCCTGTGAAGTCCCTTTTCGAGAATGCCATTACCATCCAGAAAAGTGCTTCTTTCTGGACATCAGCAAAAGCGACCAGAGTGTCACTCTCATCTGGAACAACACCTAACTCAAGATCATGAGTTTTTCTTTTTAATTCATCTGCCGTGATCATGTCTTTTGCTGACTGATCTTCAGGCTCATTCTGATATTCAGATAGGAACGCTCTTTCATCCCTCAACCTTAGATGTTGAGCATGTTGTATTGCTGACACTTCATCAGCGTTCTTTCTTTCCGGCCACGAGGCGTACAATCCCTCTTCTAGCAACTCCTGATGCTCAAGGTAATAGTCATTAAGTACCTTTAGGTCAATGTCGTTAGAAATGATTCTGTCTCGTTCTACCGCATACTTCTCCCATTCCTCTGGATGCTTTGCTTTGCCGTATAACATCTTCGTTCTGAATGAACGCCAGTCTTTAAACTCGTCACCTAATATTCGATCAATTGCATCATATTGATGAATCACAGTGCAGGGTAAGATACATGCTATTTTTACTCCCGGTCCTGCGAGCCCGAGGATATCTCCTTGGATCGTTTCAATGCGGTCATTACACTGCTTTTCACTAGCAGCAGATTCTCTAGTTTGCGGGTCGTCGATAATGCATAGGTCCGGTCTGATAATCGTACCATCAATGGTAGTCTCTTGCTGCCCACGAATGTCTCCTGTAATGCCACAAACACTGACAGTTGACCCAGAACTGGTACTATTTTCAATCGAGGGGAGGACGAGCTTATCCATATTCCATTGGATTGCTGTAGGCACTCCCTGAACTGTCTGGGAAACAGTTCTAGCTGGCCTTCCCTCAAGAGCCCTAATTGGAACGCAAACCTCTGGGAAGTCCTCAAACAGCGAAGGGTTAAATCTCAGCTCGGTCTTTATACTTTTCAACAAAGCTTCTGCCTTGCCGCCAGTTGCACCAACAAGGCAAACCCACCTCCTGTGTCCATACAACAAAGCCCACATAGCTGCCGTGATAGACAGGGTGGTTTTCCCTGTCCCCCGTGGCATTGCAAGGGCCATCAGGCCTCCATTTAATACGATCTGCTCTATGCTTTCAATGACCTTAAGGTGATCATCGGACCAGCCGAAATGGAAGACCTCTGGCCTGTATTGTTCACAGAACAACCTAAAGTTTCGCTCGCAGTCATCGCGACGTTCTTGATTCTTTGGAGCTGGGATGACATCAAGATCAATGCTTGCAGCTCTTTGCCGCCGCATTAATTCGGCTTGCTTTTTCCTCCGCTCGTCACCTGCTTTATTAGCTGTCTTGCTGTATTTGCCCATGACCCCTCCTTCGGCACCAGCTCATTTAGTTTCTGTTGCCGCTTCTTACATGCACCGCATGGCTTAATCCCAACGGCCTTTGTTAGCTTGGCAACCTCATCGCCAAGCCCCCTGCTTTCAACCCTTTCTCGTGATGGTGGGCCGTCCCAGGAGTTATGGAAGAAAGTGCCGCCACACTTGCATCGGACAGGGTACTGAACATTTCTGATATGATATTCACAATCCGGGCATTTCCAATCATCTATCATTACGGCACCACTGAAACAAGCACACTGCTTCCTGAGAAATCACAAGGTGTGTTATTTGCTGAGACATAGAACAAAAGCTCATTCTCAAAGCTTGAACAATCTAATCCATCTTGATCATATGTCCTTTCCCAAATTACTCTTGAAATTGGTTGGACAAAAGGATTGCAATTTGCAATATTGTTGTAAAAATCCAGATAGGCCCTCATTTTTCTAGTTGGCACCCCAGCAACATATTCAGTCACGCCCTGAACAACCATAGAGGCACTTTCAGCATAATTGCCGCATGGACCCGAATATGCTCCCCAGTTATAGCAGCTCGACCCCCAAGAGCATATTTCACCAATTGAACTGCTAAAGGTTGAAAAGTTTGGACATGACCAAGTTCCGCTTATCAAATTACAATTCAAACATGACCCATTAGTAATTCCTGACACAACAGCTGAAAGCTCGGTAGGAACTTCGCAGTTTGTGCAAAAATTGCACTTGAAGCAATTCGACATCCTCATGGTGATCGTGGCACCACTGAAATCAACAGGCATTGGGATAGTGACACTGCCATCCGATTTATAATAGGCGTCCCAAGGTTCAGATTGACATACAAAGTCAAACTGTAAGTTCTGCTCACACTTAAAGGGATTTGTGACCTTTTGAGTCGATTTAAAGTAGGCAGGCCAATTGATAAAATTCCTCCAATTTGAGGCACCAAGACCGCTCGTGTGCCAATTGATAATCTTATTATCTATTGTGACCCATGCATACCCTTCCCTGTCGATATAAACTCCGCCAGTACACTGATTCCAGTACGATCCCCAGGTTGGATGATCATCATCAAAGCATGTAATCGTTGCAGGGGCCGCTGGAGTTCCGTAGCTGGGCTGGTATACGAGATTGGGGAACTTACCAGGTAATTGAAAACACCCAATGCACGCTTCGCCATAAGGATAAATGTCCGGTCCCATTTCTCCAGGGAAACCGAGACAATTTCTCCACGCAATATATGGGAATGGAGTGGGCTGTCCAAACGACCCGCTATTGCAAGCCCCAGTAAATTCATTTACCCCTGGTGGTTTCTTTAAATCAACTTCAAAATTTTCTCTATCAATATCTAGGTCGGTATACCCCGAGCATACAGATGCGGGGTTAATCGTCGCTCCTGTAATGCTTAGACATACCTTGCCGCAATCCGATGTGAAAACACCATCTTCGCCGCAGCAACATGGATACCACCCAGGCATTACTCTACCTCACAAGGCTCGATAAAGCTGTAATAAAAGAATTCAGTGATTGTCTGTGCGGGTGTTCCATTCGTTAAAGCCACAACCTTAACTAAATAGGTTATAGGGACAGTGCTTGAAGTTGAAAGCTGAAACTGAACAGCGTCTCCAATGTCGATATCAAAATCAGGCTCACTATAGTCAGCAACCGTGTTTACCTGGGTATTAGCGATTGACAGCCCAGTCTTACCGGAAACTTCGGTTACGGATACAACTGAATCGACAGATTCTCCACTTGAAAGGTAGTCTCCCAGGTAGAGTGTGACTATTTGATTTGACCCTATGTTTGCGGTCGCGTTAGGGTAATACTGATCGCTCAATGTCTCGCCCTCAATATAATTTTCTTGTTATCGCTTCGCAAAACAACACGGCCAAATCTACTGACAATCGCCCTTTTAGGCTGTATATTCGACGGCCTTATGACATAACCCACTCTATCGAATATGGTTATCTCACCGCTAATCCATCCAAATACCCATTCCCAAATTAACATTATTGCACCCGTGTTACAGGTTCAGCGGAGGGATCTAGCGTCAATGTTTTACTGGCCTGAACCGTAGTTCCATCAGTTCTATAAATCGACCAAGTAGAGCCAACCCTCTGACTTTCTAGGATCGCCAGAACGATGGTCGCAAGACTATGCTCAGACAAAGAAGCACCTTCTACGTTGCCAACAGATCGTTTCAGCACTTCGTCTGCAATCGCTTGTGCCTGGGCAGTAGAAATCACAACACCGTCTGTCGATGTGTCCGCGAGTATGGAGTCCACATTGGCATCGACTGTTGCCAGTGCCGCAGAGGTCGCTAGACCGTTCTGAATTTCGGTGATCGGATGAACATGATCGGGCAGAATCACAAACTCGTCTGATGCCGTCGGAGTTGCTGGCAATGATTCTTCAAGAGTGATACGTCCGTTTGTTTGAGCGTAGTCTAAGATTGGAGCAGATACTCCAGTGAGGGAACCGCTAACAAACAAAATCAACTGAGCATTGAATGTATCATTTGCCTGAGTGAGATTTGTGTCAAATGCAGAGGCAGTTGGAGTACCGGCTACAGTACCCTCAGTGGATAGATTCGCCTTGCGGATGATGTCCATCAGCTTGCCGAATGACCCAGCAATGCTGTGGGCAGCATAGCTCTCGTCCCAAACCGCATCTGCAATCTGCCCTGCCGTCGCTGGAGTACCTGTGTAGGCACCATCAGTTCCCCGCATGTCTGTATTTGTGGTCGTAACATCTACGAGGTCCACGTTAACAACTGCACCACTCAGAGTAGTAATCGGTCCCGCCGATACAATGTCGGTGGCTGCGATGTCATTCAATCCGCTAATAGCAGATTGTGTAGTAGCGTGTTGAATATCTTGAGCAGTATCCAGAGCATCAAGCGTAGTAAGCGTACCAGTGATTGAATAGCCAGTCTTGTCGTTGTTCGTAGCAACGATCACCTGATCTGATGCAGGATTGAAGTTGTTAAGTGCAGAGATGGCTGATTGGGTTGTACTGTGTTGCAAGTCCTGTTGGGTATCCAACGCATCGAGTGTTTGCAATGTTCCATTGATCGTGTAACCAGTCTTATCATTGTTGGTCGCAACAATCACTTGATTGGTTGTATGATCAAACGTACTGAACCCAGTTGCTCGGAAATCAGCAATGCCACTTACAGCAGTCTTCTGCACTTCCAGAACATCAGCCGGAGTTGGCTCAGTGGTAATTGCAATCGACTCTTTGACCATGCCACTTGCAGCACAGACAAGCACTACCTCATCGCACTGCATCTCACCAGCAGTAACAGTGATCGTGTAAACGCCACCAGAACCAGCAGGTACAGACGTAGTCAATGTGCCAGGGCTGACCGTTGTTCCACCAGTTCTTTTGTAAACGGTGATGTCAGTGTTATTCAGTGTCCCAGTAAACAATAGCGTGGGATCTGCCGAATCCACGAAGCTATAGTTAAATGAAAATGCCGTATTGTAATACGCTCCCGAAGTAGCCATTTAACTTAGCCTCCTAAATCGTTTAGAACGTAATATGTAATTGTATAAAACGGCGGATGGGGTTGCCGTATATGCACTGCCTAGCCACGGATTCGCGTAGATATCCCATACTTCATCTGCGGTTAAGGCTCTATCCCAAAGTCTGACATTATGAATCTCGCAAGGTTCTACAGCCGTAATCGCATTATTATATCTTCTAGCACCTCCGATACATGTGTTCGTATACGGTGTTAGTTCAGAACCAGTGCCAGAAGCAGTTGCCTCGCTCACTCCGTTGACGAATATCTCGACATCATAGCTAGTACCCACCTTGTCAAACGTACCTACTACGAAGTACCACTCTCCAATATCAAACACGGTTGAGCCAACCGCCTGTGCGATAGCTGTTCCACTCTGGACATTACACGACGCATTTCCGCTTGAGTTGATGGCTATATTTCTGGTGTATTGAGCAGTAGTGCCACCACCAGCGTTGCAGATATTCAAAACGCAAACAGAACCTACGGTTGAGGTGTATCTGATCCATCCAGCCATAGTCATAGATGATGTAGACGCTATCGTGTAAGCACTTGCATCAATGATGTCATTTACGCCATCAAAACTAGCAACACCACCCAGCCGACTCACCTCGCTCAACACGCCGCCAGACTGAGTACCGTTATTCCCATTCCCACTAATATCAGCCGCCCCGCTCGCGTAATCATCCGTTTCGGTGAGGGGCCACCAGCCAATTTGTGAATTGTTTATGGAATCTGATGTGAGCGGAGTGAGATTGGCAGGTGTGGGCGGATCGTAGTGGAAAGCATCGCCATATTCGATACCCTCCCACGGTCGTTCGTAGAGGATGGTGATTTCATCTGCTGACAAGGCCCTCGAATAGAGCCTAATGTTCTGCATTGAGCAGGTGATGCCATCAGGGTCGCGATTAGTGGCTATATTTAAGTGCTTGCCGGTTGTAGATATCGGTGCCGCCAAGGATGATGACGTTCCCGCCAAAACTGCGTCTTTGTAAAACCTCGCATTTGTGCCGTCGTAGGTTAAAACATAAAATCTCCAGACGCCATTCTCTGATGTCTTAGCCGACTCTGCCCTACTCCATAAACCAATCGTGCCTCCATTTGACCTGTTATGAACCACCTGTGGCCATTGACCACCACTAGTGCTACTTGGATTGAAATAGAACTCAACATCTGACTGCAATGACGCTGAATTACCATTAGTTAAAGAAAGTCCACCGCCGTATTTATTCCCAGATGCAAGCCCAGCTTCCTCATGATTAACCCAGAGTGCAATGGTGTAGGTTGATAGACTTATTTGATAGTCTGTTGTACTTGCACTACTCCCCCCGCCTGAACTGTTATCAAACCTATTAACAGTCCCTACAGAATCAGCCACCCAGCTATTAGTACCAGTCAACGTCGCATCTCGCCCATTGCCTGATATATCAACCAGCGTCGTGCCAGTATTGTCAGTGCATAACCACCATCCTTCTAAATCGACGTTCAAACTCGTCGCCGCAGTATCAGTACTGAGCGTAGCATCTGCCGGGGCTGGAGGACTGTAAGGCCAAAGCGTGCCGTAGTTGGTGCCTTCCCACGGGCGGTTATAGAGGGTGGCTACTTCTGTGGCGGATAAGGCACGGTTGTAGATGCGGACGTTTTGCTCTTGCCCTTCAAGGTTCCTGTTATTGGCAGGTTGGTTGCCAATCATGCAGTTCCCGGTAGAAGCGTTAATACTACCTGAACTTGCAATCGTGCCATGAAGTGATCCGTTGATGTATAGGTATATGTTTGATGTGTCATATACAGCAACGAAGTGCATCCATCCACTAAATGTTACAGATGTAAATCTTGCATTAGCTTCGTTACGCCAAACATCTACGAAAGAAGGCCAAGGCCCAATATACATGCCAAAATTTGGAGCCACACCACCGCTACCTAAGTCGCCAAACACATTCTGCGTAATACTTCCGCCAGTTGTGTAATTAACCCACGCAGAGATTGATGCGGTGGACCCACCCGAGATGCCAAGCGTACTAGTTCCAGCACCAGTGTCGAAATAGCCAGTTACGCTAGCAAAGTCAGCAGCCATCCCGATATCGCCACTAAGCCAATTGACCGTACCACTCGCAGTCCCATCATTCGCACCCGTACTAATATCCTTCGCCGTCGTACCCGTACCATCGGTCAGGGGCCAGAAGCCCACGAGCCCGGACGACAGGCTGTTTGTAGCATCGACCGTGAGCCGACTGGCGGGATATGGATTGGTGAACGACATTAGCCCAGCCTTGTGAAGTTAGCCATGTAAGAGAAGACTGCGGCAACACCTGCGGCAGCAGCGTCAAGCCAGCGGAATGGACGAGTCTCAGTAGAGCCGAGGGTGATTGCTGTAGAACGTAAAGTGGAACCACCACCGGCTGTTGTGTTAATTGTGTAGTCATCCGTTGCAGTATCGGTAAACGGATCGGCGGTTAACGTGACGTCACTAGGTCCCTTCGTGATGTTGTTGACTTCTCCGGTTGTGTTGTTGTAGAAGGCATTAAAGTCCTCAACGCTGCCCAAGGCCCATGAACTGTCCACGTTAATACCGTAACCTCCATTACCAGACAGAACGCACCCCACCACAGAATTAGCTACTCCTGAAAGGTTAATACCATCTGACGTATTGCCGTGAATGACGCAATTTGAAACATTAATCTGATATTGACTGGATACAACTCCATAGGCCCCGTTGCCGTAAATCAGGCAGCGACTTAGAGTCAGTGCATAAATGCCTGCCGCTACACCGTCACCTCCGTTATTTGCGAAAATGCTATCAGACACAACGCCACCAACCCCGCCGCCTGCATCGCTGATCCCATCCAAAACGCAGTTAGTGACAACTACCCTCAGCATCGTTATCACAGGATTCCCGCCGTTGCGAGTAATCCCGTGGTTCCAACTATTACCGCCGGAGTTGTCTATCTTGACGTTTTCAAACACCATCGGGATGCCTCTAGCCGCGATAGCCGTATAACCGTTACTTCCGGACGACCTGACAATGTGCAAATCTTTAATTGCAACGTAATTGGCAATTGTCAGTGTAATTCCGTTTGCATTTGCTGTCTGGTTTATCTTTTTTAATGTCGTTGCATCACTGCCTTTAAGTGTTATGCAGCCTGTACTGTCACCGTCAGCGGTCCAAGCAATTGCACTAGTTAAGCTCTGGTCTGTCTCTGTTTCAATCGTCCAGCCCGGCTTGGCATCAGCGGTAAACAAAAGTCGACTGTCCGAGTTATCTAGGGTCGCTCTCTTCCCACCAATCGCCCAAGTCTGACTAGCACCTAGAGCAAACGTATCGTCACAAGTCACCTGCGTGCTGCTATCAACACTGGCAATAATTGAAAACTGCCGACCGCTTGCAGTCTGCACCCAGAGCAAATCCCCAGCAGATACTCCAGTGGTGGTAATGCCCGTGACAACCGCCGTTCCATCAGTAGACGCACCACTGCCATATACTGCCGTTGAAGGCCCAAGCCCACTTGCTTGAGTGTCTGATCCAGATGTGGCGTGAAATACAATTGCACCATTAGGAGTTGTCATATCTTATTCCAAACGGGTGAACTTGGCAGAAGCTGCGGGAGTGTAGGAAGTGCCGCCGGTGGACGCCTGAGACTGCAACGCTCCAATATCTGAATAACCCACCATGTCGATACTTGAGTTATTGCCCGGAATTGTCCCGACGAACCCCGCACCGATTGCCGGGGAACCAGTCTGCAAGCTAAGATCCACTGAGCCAGCAGTTGTGTTAGTAAATAGAGGGTCTTGGCCTGTTATGGAATTAAGCCCCGTTCCTTGCCCGCCCGCTGTTAAGTTAGCATCGCCAAGCGTGTTGTTATAGAAAAGATTGTTGGAGTAAAGGTAGCTAATATAACTACCATCAATGCCATATCCACCACTGTCAGAGAAGATATTATCTACAACAATAAACGCACCATGGCAGGCATCTATTGAATTTCTAAAAAACGTGCATCCTGAAATAGTATAAATACTGCCATATATTGCATCTCCAGAAACGTCGTAAAAAACGGAATTGTAAACTTTTGCACCGTTGCATAACCGCATGGCATTTGCACTTATGTCATGAAACGAACAGCCAATCACAACAGATTCATTTGCAACATGGAGTGCGTTTGCCGATAGGTTTGCAAATTCACAATTTACAAATGTGTTTTGGTATCCGTTGCTATGCCACGCATACTGCGAGTTTATGAACTGGCAATTTATCATCCAGTTTTGACGACCGTAAAATGACCCCCTGACAATAACTGTGGAATTTGTGAAAATTAAATTTTTCCAATAAGTCCTATTCCCATTGTAGGTAGTGCCGCTCATCTGGAGCATGTCAGATCCAGACAAAAACGTACCGTCAATGGTCGCATGTTCGTAGGCTGTATCTGCCGAGTTGCGACCACTGATTGTCACGAAATCCGTAGGTTCTAGCGAATAGGTCAAAGTGGACGAAGGACTATATGTCCCGTCATTTAGAACGCGAAGCTCATCGCCACTGGCTACATTGTTCAAACCCTCCTGCAACGTAAACGGATCGACATACGACCCAACGCCGCCGCCAAGTGCCGTGGAGGATGTGTAATAAGTCGCCATTTACCTACACCTGCGGTTTAGGTTGATAACCCAGTCCATCAAGATACCGATCAAGCCAAACCTTCTGCTCCGCCGTAAGCATTTCAAGAGTTGGAAGGCACTGTGCAACGGAATAATCGAAGGCTGCATCTGAGTAGCCGATGTCCTCTGCGTCAGTGACTTCATCGAGTTGTGAGCGGAATGAATCATAGCCAGCCGCTAGTTGGTACATGCCATCGCACAGTCGCTTGGCGTCCCCACCGAATCGTCGGAGAGTATCCATGCGTGCTTTGCCAATTTCGTTTGATTCGTAGTTTTGTAGGTTGCCCATTAGTTGGTCCCTTCTATTTTATCTTCTATGCTATCTAATTCAATTTCGTGAACTGACACAACATGTGACAGGTCTTTGATATCACGTTTAATTTCTTTTACTGATTTTTCCAATTGCCCAACCCTATTAAAGTTAGACAAAACCATGTCGTATAATCGGGGAGTTCCAGTCTTGTGCCTATGGTTAACAGCGTCGTTGATCTGCTCAATCGACACATTGCTACGCCTACTCTGCCTATTAGCAGCGTACGAAAAATAGCTTGCAACTACGGCCCCGATGGCTCCGAATAATGAAACAAGTATCTCTGTCATAACGAATCCCTGTTCGCTAACAAATTAGAAAACAGGTTTATTATAACTCAAAAGCACTTGTTTGCAAATCCGAAGGAGTTGAATTAGCTTGAGCATAAAGTGTAATTGCAGGGCTCAATCTGACAACAACTGATTCACCAGCAAGAAGTCTAAGGAAAGGATAGAACGTGGCTGAAACTTCTAGCCCAATATCAATATAATTTGTATTGTCTAAGTTTTTAAAGACGGCCCATCCTAATGAAGTGATATCCGTTACTCCAATCGCCTCGTGAGATGTTCCAATCTGTTGAGTGCCGTTAGATGGCCCACCTTGTAGAGCCTGATTTGCATTGAAAGTTTCAGTGCTTGTGTATGTCAAGTTGTTGTTATTGATAGTGAAGGTCGAACTGACCGAAATCTCATTAGCCATTATAAATTCCAATCTGTGGTAAAATCTACATCTCTAGGTTCTAAGCCATTCACGCCAGTGATGGCAAAACTGTCTTGGCCCCGCAACATTCTGGTTGCAACATTTGCGTCAACCCAAAACGATGCTTTCATTACATTCTCGTTGGTTTCAATCCCGTGCGGCCCCTTGTTTGAATACCCCCAAGAATTCATGCATAACAACCCAGGTCTGTCGAATCTCACCCCAACAAAGCACATGCAATGGCTCCAGCTGCCTCGTGGGCTACAGAATCCGTCTTTATCTCTGGTCTTTGTGAAACCTTGTCCAGAGCAAACTGGGATAGGCCACCCATTGAGGATGGCGTTCGCTGCGTCATCAAAGCCGGTTATCATAACCGCCTCTTTGACTGGGTAGGCTCTCACAACATCGTCAAGCTTACCCTTGTCGGATCGCCCACCATTTCCGTAGGCTCCCCATTGTTTTGTTTTATCTTCAGAATGCTTCCTGACATCATGCTCTGCATTACCAGTGGCAATAGAGTAATTCGCTCTAGGAAGCGTTCCCCATTTTGTTATAAACTTGCTCGCGGCTGCTCCAAAGCTGCCATCCCTAAATCCAGCATAGTCTCGCCCCCTGGCTTCACATCTTGAACCACCATAAATGCTTTCTATGGAAAATTCACCAACATACTTCCAAGGCTCTTTATCAAGAACTATATCAACAGCATGAGCGATACGAACTCCAATCTCATATCCCCATGCGACACAACTTCCAATCTTTTGTGCCCCACGCTTGAAATTAGGCTCAAGAGCCAATAGGGCATCTGTAAGAAGCAAAGGCTCTCTATTAGTATGAGATTTCCTAATCCTATTGGAATCGTTCGGACCTAAACCATATACGCCCGGAACATCAGGATCTCCCAAGATCCAGTCAACTTCTTCAGGGTGGGGTTTCCATCCGAATCGACTCATCTAAAAACCCTCTGTAAAAAACGGACCACTGGGCGGCTTTTATTCGACCGTCCCAGTGGTCTGCTAGAATTGACATCACAACTACTACGATTGCCATTAACGCTTGGCTGGCGAGATACCTCATCACCCCCTTTCTTGGGTTTGAGAATTCCCGTGCCGTCACAGGCGAGACAGGTTGTAAAAACCCGCCCGTCTCCGACCTTCCCCGTCCCATCGCAATCTTCGCATTTCCCTCCGTTTGGAGTGTCGTCTTCAGGTGGCTCCAGAGCCCTTCTAACAGCCTCCCGACCGATCTGGTAATCTCTGTCGCTCTCATCGCCCCCAAGCCTCTCAGAGGCGTCCTGAAAGGTTTCACGCACCTTTCCGGGATCGGCAGAGCTGAGTGTCCCCATTAGCTCGATAAACCATGAAGGTGGACTGAACTCAAGCTCTGGATGCTCTCTTCGGATGATTTGCAATGCATTCCTCCGAGCAACGTCGTAATGCGATGAAGTTGGAAGTTCAGTTTCTGATAGTTCATAAAGAATACCAGCGATTGCCTGTTCTCCGCTCTCAACGCCAATATCTACGTGCCGCATAATCGCAATCGCCACCAGGACGAAAACGACTAGAATTTGAAGTTGTCGCATTATTCACCCAGGAGTTTTACGATAGCTGCATTCAGCTCCTCTTTGATTTCGGGATTTGAATCCCTCAGAGCAAGCAGCTCAGTGATGACTTTGCCGGTGCTATTTGTTTTCTTTAGCCTTCCCAACAAACCTTTGATGAGTGTCCACGCTGACGGTCCCAAGAAGACCGCAGCCGCAACACCGATTAGACCCAAGGAGACTGGATCTTTAAGAAAATCAAGAAGACTATCGATCACGGCGATCTCTCCATAGTCGAATGACTAGCCCAACCACCTCAATAATTAGGGCGATGGTAGCTGGATCGAGATTCCTTTCCTCTTGAAGTACAGCCCCAAATTCCTTTGGATCATCCCGGAATGCAGATAGAATCCTCTCAATAGTGTCCCAAAACTGATCTGATTTGACCAACTCAGCAACACGATCAATAATCAGATCGTCCAGCTCAGTATCGGTTTGATCGGCCAGAATGGCCAGGATTTGCATGACATGTTCTGCCTTTTCTTCCATTGGGCAGTCCTTACCAGTCATGTGCGTTACGTGCGGCAGGATCTCCATAAGAACCGGCAGATAACGGAAAAGTTCTCTCATTTTATTACCTTCCTCTTGGGTATCCCAACCCTTCCCCCTAAAGTGCTAACCATTGCAGGGGCTCAAACGCCGCCCCTGCACCCGCTAGGAACATCCCAGTTTAGATAGCTGCCGCAGCCTGGGATGGCCACAGCAGCTTTAGTCAATCATCATGCACAGATATTCCACTTGCTAGAGGATTGAAATAAATGTACAATTCAAGTCGGTCGGTCGTCGCTCGCAAAGCTCACTCCTCCCTCCCTCCTATTATATTATATACGGGGCATTGTCTGATTTTGGGTAATTAAAATTTAAAAAAATGAAGATTGGCATGAAATTTGCCATTAACGACCCTCAACTGGGGGGAGGAATAATGCGTGCAAGTTATCAAACCTAGTGAAAACCCTGTATTCAGGACAATTGATGTAGAAGCAAGAATCTTTGGTCGATAATCATGAAAGAAAAAATAAAATCGTCGCCCAAATAGCGACAATCACCCGTATATAGTTAGATAGGGAAGGAGAGTTAAATGAACAATGAAACTGTCTCTTATGCCAAAACACTGATAAGGGATTCTGAGGCGGCATGTGGAAAAAAATGCAAGATTACTGCAAGGAGGTTAATTCAGAGATTCCAGAAGATTCTGGATTCAAAATGTGCAGACGCCTCCTATGGAGTTGACGACGCACTAAATGATGTTTACATTGAGTTTGTCATCAAGAAAAAGTTTCGTCCATTTACAAAAACACTGGTTGAAGTTCTCAGCAACCAAGGCAGGATTGAGAAGGATGATGATGGCACTTGGGAGTCGACATTGCCTAACATGGAGGAGATTTGGGGAAAATCAAATGACGATGATTTGCAGGGCGAGGAGATAACAGCTAACAACATGTCGTCGGTGGTTTCTGTTGATATTGGTCCGGGATCGGATGCCCACATCGCCGCTATTGACATCGGAGATTTATTTGGCGAAGATTACAGGACAATCTTTGAGTGCTTGCTGGCGGGTGAGCAGGAGATTCCAATAAGTAACCTTACCGGATTATCTCGTGACCAAGTCAAATATAGACGGAGAAGCATTGAGAGACATTGCAGGCGGATGGAACATACTCTCGCACCTGTCAATATAAGATTAGGCTCTATTATGTGGTTTATGGGTCATCAATATAGTTTTCCTTCTGCAAGGAAGCAACAGGAACGCATAGCCCAATCTGGAGGCCACAACACAAACGACTGGGTTGACCACCGAGGAACCTATTATTCTGATAGAGAAAAACCTGACTTCACGACCCCAGTGCCACCGCATGGTGACGAGATACCGAACACTGGGTGTGGTTACGAAATGAATCTGGGTGTTGAACACCTTCACTTGTACTTTTAGGATGATAGAAATGGAATTTTATTACGAAGAGTGCTGTGATGATTTTTGTCAATGGTTTGATGATTGGTATGAGTACATTTCTGAATATGAAGATATCGATAACTGGGAGTAGGAGGTATGCCATTTGAATTAAAAGATACAGGCGAAAGTTATGAACAATTTTTAAATAGAAGCAGGAAACAAGAAAGAATGGCTAAAGAATGCCTGCCTGAAAACAGACGAATACGGAGGATTTGGAAAATGGAAAATGAACTAATGGATTTGATGGCCGACCCAGATCATGAGTATCTTGGATATATGAATGGTTGGGCAGATAGGGAATTTGATAGATTTAAAGCGATGCTTGATGCCGGACATAAGTTTAACACCATCTCCGAAGGGCGAGGTGTTAAGGTTAGGTATTCCATGACAGCTAAAGTCAGCTTTAGAGTAGATTCGGGAGATTAATATGAAATCCAACGATCAAGGAAGAAAGATATTATTTGAGTTTTGTGAAATGTGCGGCATTAATGACAGTTCGGATGCGAATGATTTAGTTAATGATGCTGCTTCAATGGCACTTGAAATTGACAGTGAAATTGGGGAGGTCACGACCGAGAATTCAATATTGACAACCCTTCTGGGAGTCTGCATGATCACTCTCGGGATGGATAGATGCGTGACCGATTGGGGATGGAAGTCTGAGGATGATCAACGCCCCATCGCCTCAATGAAAACAACCAATCAGTTTTTGAAATATGTTTTGAAAAATTACCCAAAGAAGTTGAAAGAAGACTATGAAAAAGCAAAATTCCCAGCTGGAAATTAGCCTTGCGTGTGCAGCTGCAAATTCAATCGAGGAAGCTGTTGACTATTTAATTAAACTAGACGGACTCGACGAACAAGTTTTTGGGAAGCTCGGAGATGTTGGTGTAATCAACATGCGAATGGAAATGAAGATCGCGATGTACCGTGCCGCGAGAGATGTCGCTGAAGAATATAAGGATGACTGTAGGGAAAGCACGAGATGTGGCGGGTGTTCCCTGACTGGATATTGCGGAGGTTGCTGTGGAGACACAAGCGAAGGTTGAGAATATAAGCGACAGGGAGTATTACGGTTCTTACGGCGAAATGATGTCGGTGAGCCTGTTAAAAAGGTTTTACGACGACGCGACGACGTTTGAAGCATACTTAGCAAATCGCAGTGATTTTGAAGTCCCTAAAACGCACTTAATTATGGGTCAAGCAATTCACTGTCTCACCTTGGAGGGTAATGATGCATTTAACGACAACTTCAGCGTTGCCGATCATATTAACCCCAAGACTGGGAAGTCATTTGGGAGAGAGACAAAATCTTGGGAGAAATTCTGTAGAGAAAACGAATACAACATCTGGAGAACAATTAATGAGGAAGAATACAAAACAACTCTAAATATAGCTCAAGCTTGTAGGGCCGACCCAGAGATGGGTGACTTGATTAGGGCCTGTAATCGTGTTGAGTGGGCTATCCGAGGAACTCTCGAAGGAGTCAAATTCCAGGGGAAGATGGACGCCTGGGATGGCGACAAGTTGATCTTCGATCTGAAGACCACAGGTGACATTACAACGGCCTTCGAGTCTGGGATGCGGTTTAAGTATGGTTGGCAGTCGGTGGCTTATAAACGTCTGCTGGCTTCCGCACTTGGCCACAAGCCTTCAGATTTCAGGTTTGTGTTTGGCTTTGTGCAAAAAGAAGATCCATATCATACCAAGCTAATTGAAAGCGAAGAGTTTGAAACACCTGGGATGGTGGGCTCGTTCGATAGAGCGATTTCAGCGGCCAGAAAATGTCGAGAACTAGGGGATTACAGCATTGGCGGTTTGTTTATGTGAGGGGTATTATGGAATTGACTAGTGGAAAGAAGAATCGGCCACGAATGATGGTCGTGTACGGTGCCCACGGTAAAGGGAAGTCAACTCTTGGTGCAGCAGCACCTGGGCATCTTTTTCTAAACTATGAAGACGGCGTTGACGAAATCGGTCCAACTCGGACTCCGCACCTTGCAACCTATGATGACCATTCGGAGGCTTGGCAAAATGTGGTTTCTGGTAATTGGTCTTTTGATTGGCTTGTTATCGATGCTGTTGACTCGGTCGAAACACTATTAACAACCAAGGTTTGTGAACAGCACGGTGTCGACGCAATCAACGACATTGGGTACGGTGTCGGAAAGCAAAGTCTCCGTAAGGAATGGAATAAGTTTCTGGCAGCTTTGAAGTATGTTCGGGATAAGATGGGAAAGAATGTCTTGGTTATTGCACATGACATGGTGATCCCACAGCGAGATCCTGAACATCCCGAATACGACAAACATTACCCAAAGCTTGTTAACAAGGATTTCAGTGAAGCTTTGGTTGAGGTTTGCGATGAAGTGTTTTATTGTTTTGAAGACCTAAGATTCTCAGAGGAGAAGGGAGCGTTCGGAAAAAAGGAAGTTAAGGTCCGAGGTGGAAACGGCGTCCTACTTCGGACAACGGGCAAACCATCCGTTACAGCAAAACGCCGCCTAGAAATGGAAGATGTTATCCCAATGAACTGGGATGTAATCCAAGACGCAATTAACAAAGGGGTAGAATAATGAGTCTTTTTAACGAACTCGATGAAGCTTTGGAAGGCGAAGAAGTTTTTGCTCCGAAGACCAGCTTTAAAAAGCTAGTTCAGGGTGAATACAACTTCAAGGTTGTTGATGCAAAGTTTAATCAGGGTGATGATCGATCCGAAGTTGTTCTGGTAGGCGAAGTCACCGATGAGGGAGAATATAACGGGGTTCGGCATTGGTTCAACCTTACAATCAAAGGGGCTCCTCTTGATTGGATTAATAAAGCCAATGCTAAATACATCAAGCAGATTGCATTGGTGAACGAAAAGAAATGCAATGATATTGATGATCTGCTTGACTCGACCTTTGGGGCAAGACTTGAAGAACGCAAGGGGTATTTGAATCTTCGGCGTATCTTCAAGAATGTTTCCGACCCAGGACCGAAAGAATTCCAAAAGCGTGAATCATCGAGTCAGCAGCCAGTGACAACGATGAGTAAGGTTTCAAATTCCGATCCTTTTTCAAGTTTCTAAGGAGGTAAAACATGGCTAAAAAGAAAGCGGAAGAAAAGAAAGAAGAAGTGGCTCGTGATGATGCTCGATATATCGTGCAGAATCCAAAAGAGAAACGCCTTGTCAATGCTGCTGCCCTTGCTGATGCGATTGATGAACTTCACCCTTGCTTGGTTTACTACCAGGGTAGTGAGCAGAAAGTTCTCATGCGTCAATTCGGTAAGCAGTACAACTTTAGTATCAAGGTTGGTTGATGATAAAGGTTGGGGTAGATCGAACATTATACGAACTGACAATCACTAAGTCAGGCAGAGAAGCTTTCTTAGTGAGCTACTACTGTGATACTGGGCTAGTCCTGAAGGAGTGGCTTTTCCCGAAGAGTAAGTCCTTTAATCAGTGGTGGTCAAGTAGAAGTAGTGTTCCTATCCCAACTTCAGCGAGAGTGGCGGTGGACCTTGCCTGCGTCGGCAAGGTTCGCCCCACCGCTTTTGCCGAATACGAGCAGGATGGTAGATGGCCAAACGTAAAGAAAACAATAGTTGGTGAGTATCCGCCATGTGTTGCTAAATTTCTGCAAGATGTTCTGGATACGTTTGGGGAATTTGAAGTTAAAAAGGTGATTCTATAATGGAAGACATTACTGACCTGCGAAACCTCAAACAATGGGTCTGCTGGGATCGACGCACTGGCCGCAAGCTTCCAATTAACCCTCAAGGTGGGGCGGCAAGCAGCACTGATCCAACAACCTGGGGAACATATGACGAGGCTGTGGAGTGCATGAACCTGAGCGGATATGATGGAATAGGTTTTGTCTTTCGCGAGGGCGATGGGTTAGCTGGCATAGACCTCGACGACTGCATTCTAGGTGATGGATCGTACACACCTATCGCTGAAGAAATGCTTGAACGACTTGAAACATATGCTGAAGTTTCGCCTAGCGGGACTGGCATTAAGTTCATCGGAACATGCCCGTTTGACCGAAAAGGAATAACCAAAGAAAAAATTGAGGTTTACACAGCTAGACGATTTTTCACGATCACAGGAAATGTGATAAACTACACCCAATTAGGGGACATCTCTGAGGTCGTGCAGGAATACTGTTCTGAGGGCTTAAAGCAGAAGTGTGACACTCCAATCGATTGGGACAACGAAGAGGTCTCAGAATCAATCCTGGGCGATGCTAGAGCCTACTTGGAGACTATGAATCCTAGCATCTCTGGCCATAATGGGCACAACGCCCTTTTCAAGGCTTGTTGCCGAATGCTGATAGATTTTAAGCTTCCACCTAAAGTGGCTTACGATCTTATCATGGATGTCTTCAATCCAAAATGTGATCCGCCATGGGGAGACGATGATGTGATACGGAAAATCGGAGAAGTCTTGCGAAAGGAAGATATTAAAAAGCATAAAGATTATGGTCGAATGGAGATGCCAGAGGCGTCGGTCGATGACATTGAAATGAGTACCCTCAATGCGAATTTAATTGCAACTTCCCAGGTTAGTAAAATTCCAGATAACCTGCTCAAGCTTCCCCAAGGCAGTGGGATGGCCGAATTCGCAGAATACATTGAATCGCAGAGTTCAAGGTCAAATCGAGCCCTTGCGGTAACTGGGGCTATTAGTTGGTATAGTGCCTGTTTAGGGCGAGGGGTGATGGATGAAAGCGGAACTAAAACAAATCTTTACACAGTGGTCTTGGCACCTTCTAGCGGTGGCAAGCAAGCCCCTCAAGACTGCATCCGTGCTGTTTTTGATCGCAGCTCGAATCCCAACAAGGTTGCTGGCAAGGTTACAAGTGATGCTGCAATTGGCTCGTTACTTTCGGACACGCCAAGCTTATTATGCCTCTGGGATGAATACGGACTTTTTCTGCAAAAGGCGAAAGGAGGAGTCATGGCGACTATCAATGACACTCTCCTCGACCTCTGGGGTGCAGCTAACTCAAGATATCGCCTTAAGGCCTACGCGGACAAGGAGCGGGATATTATTATCAATCAGCCCTGCTTCTCCTTCTCCGGATATTCAACAGCAGACCATTTTTGGTCGGCTCTCACCAGAATGCAATTACGTGATGGATTTGCAGGACGGATTATGGTCGTTGACACTGGAAAACGCGGAGAGAGAAAAAATCGCAAATTTATGTATCCGCCCCAGCGACTAGTCGACAGGACAAACTTCTGGATCAATCGATTCACAACCTTCGGATCAACTATCGGGATAGAGGACAACCCAGATGCGGAGATCATTCCCGTCTCGGCTGAAGCAGAAAGAGCTTATGATGAATTGTGGGATGTCGTAGAGGGATACACCACTGACGAGGAGCAAGCTATTTGGGGACGGGCTCCAGAGAAGGCAAGGAAGCTCGCTTTAATGCGAGCCCTAGACCGCAGCCCCGATTCTTGGAAAGTCACTGAGGCTGATGCTCGATGGGGAATCGACTGGGCCATCCACACTAGCGAATATGTTCTAACCGAGGGCCGCAAGCGACTAGGTATTGGTGGCTCATTTGAGGCGGTGAAGATGGAGGTGTTTAGCATAATCAAAGACGCTAAAGGAACAATAGGAAAGACTGCTTTACTAAAGCAGATTGGCTGCGATAACAAACTTTACCAAAGTGTGATCGGTACTCTTGTCGAAAGCGGAAGGCTCGAAGAAAAGATTATCGACAGAAAGAAGGTTTTGTTTTTAAATGCATAAGATGATCATAGGTATCGACCCAGGTGTGAACGGTGGTGTAGCTTACTTTCATACTGACTGGATTGCTGTGGAGAAGTTACCACAAACAGGCAATCTGATATTGCAGCAGTTCCGGGAATATACAACAGGTATTAGATCGCATGAAGTTATAGTTTATATCGAAGCGGTTCGAGGACGAGGAGGTTGGGGAGCAACCCAATCTTTTAACTTTGGTCGTGGCGTCGGGAGAATATTAGGGTTAATCGAGGCTTTGGAATGGAAGTATCACGAGGTGATGCCAGCAGCGTGGCAAAAGAGAGTCATCGGGACGACGAGCAAAGGGGACAAGAACATGCTGAAGGAGGCAGCGGAAGAGCTGTATGGATCTTTGGGCAAAACGGGTGGGAAACTCCCGATTACGTTATGGTCGGCGGACGCTTTGTTGATCGCAACTTATGGATCGATAGTGGAGGAGGGCCTGTAGATGGGAAGACTGGACAACAGAACGATTGAACAGTTTAAGTCTCACATAGAGTTTACTACAGCCATAGAAGGCAAGCTAATGGAAGCTTGGTCTAGCTCTAGTAATTCTGGTTGTGAGTGGTATATTGACAACGGTGTAGACAATGGTGGTGGTTACATCCCAGACGGAGTTGACACTTCGGATGTGGACTTCATTGCTAAGATAAACGGGCTTGAGGTTCCACTGGAAATGAAGTTCGTTCCAACATCTGGGAAGTTTACGCTAAAAACAAACGATATGCGTAACTACATTAAAAAGAATGCCACGGTCTTGCTAATCTTCAATCTGTCCGAAAGGTCACTTAAAGTCCCTGCCGATCTTGACATCAAAAAGCATTGGAAAAGGATCGGTGATACATGGAAGAGTGGAGAGCTTAAGTGGGCGTTGGTTGGTCCTGTTACACTTCAGGAAATGTACGAGAACGAGGAACACCACCACATTCCATATATGGGAAACAAAATGGGAATAGTTGTCGGGAAGAACAACTATGGCAAGTATTTCAGATTAAGGAGTTTTAAGTATGCAGGATAATGTCAACCATCCTTCACATTACAACCAGAATTCTGGGTGGGAGGCAATCGATGTCACTGAGCAATTTAATTTCTGCCTGGGAAACGCTCTTAAATACATTATCAGGTGCGACCACAAGGGGAAGCCGATTGAGGATCTCAGAAAGGCTGTATGGTATATCGAGCGTGAAATTAATCGCCGTTCTTCTGCTAACAACTATGACAAGACCTGTGAAATTAGGTCCGGTGCTTTTTAATTAAATCAATCACATCCTCAAACCCAACTGCTACAACTAAGGATTTTAAATGACTCTCAAAAACCTAAGCGACTTCACTTTCCAAAGTAAATACGCTAAATACCTTCCTGATGAACAACGACGCGAGACTTGGGAAGAGTGTGTCATGCGTTCACGAGCAATGATGCTGGAGAAATATAAAAACTACCCAGAGTCTATACCTTTTATTGTCAGGGCATATGACGATGTTTTGTCAAAGAAGGTTCTGCCGTCGATGCGTTCAATGCAATTCGCTGGCGATCCTATCTTTAAGCATAACGCTCGCATGTTCAACTGTGTGGCTTCACATTGCGACCGTGTTGAATTCTTTCGCGAATGCTTTTATCTTTTGCTTTGCGGCTGTGGAACCGGATACAGCGTTCAAGAGCAGCATGTCAGAAAGCTTCCTAAGCTTACCCCGTCAGATAAGATATTACCAATGAAGGTTGTTGACAGCATCGAAGGATGGTCAACAGCTGCTGACCTTTTAATCAAGAGTTACTTCGGCTACAACCAAAAGCCAGAGTTCGACTTCTCAGATATCCGACCTAAAGGTTCGCCATTGTCGGCAGGTGGGAAGGCCCCAGGTCCAGAGCCATTAGTGAAAGCATTACAAAAAGTTGAATTCGTACTGGAGAACGCAGTAAAGAATGAGAAACTACACCCAATTGATTGTTATGATATTGTATGCCACCTTGCTGACGCAGTTATTAGTGGTGGCGTTCGCAGGTCTGCGACGATCTGTGTTTTCTCCCCGCATGATATTGAGATGCTTAAAGCAAAGACAGGCAACTGGTTCGTCGAAAACCCGCAACGTGGACGCAGCAACAATTCCGTCGCACTACTTAGAAATGAAACGACGCGAGAACAGTTCGCTGAGATAATGAGGTCAGTCAAGGAGTTTGGCGAACCTGGGTTTGTCTGGATGGATGATTTGGACATGATCGTAAACCCATGCGTTGAAATTGGCATGTATCCAAAATGTCCTCTCACAGGCGAGACGGGATGGCAGGGGTGCAACCTGTCGACAGTCAATGGATCAAAGGTTAAGGATGAATTCGACTTTTACTCGGCGGCTTTCTCGGCGGCGGTCATCGGAACGCTACAGGCTGGGTTTGTCGAGTTCCCATACTTGGGAGCCGCAAGTGAAAACATCTTCGGATATGAAAGCTTACTTGGCGTTTCCATTACGGGTATGCAAGAGAATCCTTCAGTCTTGCTGGATCAGAAGATACAAGAGAACGGTGCGGAAGTTGTTAAGTATGCTAATGGGTTGATAGCTCATATGATCGGCATTAGACCAGCTGCGAGGACTACCTGTGTAAAGCCAGAGGGAACAGCCAGTTGTGTATTAGGGACATCTAGCGGGATCCACCCACACCATTATAAAAGATACATTCGCAGAGTGCAGGCTAACACTCTCGACCCAGTTTATCGGCATTATAAGTTGTTTAATGGCGATTCCTGTGAATCATCAGTATGGTCGGCAAACCAAACAGATGATGTTGTGTCATTCGCAATTGAAACAAAATCAGGGGCAATCACAAAGCGAAAGGTATCGGCAGAGGGCTTGCTCAAGGCGGTTGTTAGCACCCAACAGCACTGGGTCGTCCCAGGTACAAATGAGGATCTTTGCCAGCTAAAAGGAATTACCCATAATGTTAGCAACACAATCAACGTAGAGCCTGAAGAGTGGGATACTGTGGAGGACTTTATCTACGACAATCGGCAGCACCTTTGCGGGGTGTCTCTGCTGTCGGCCACCGGCGATAAAGACTATGCCCAAGCTCCGTTTGCTGCGGTCTACTTGCCATCGCAGATGATGAAACACTACGGCAATGACCCAGTCCTTCATGGGTGGGAGCTATTGAGTGGCATCAACAATGATGGTGAACTGTGGCAATTGTGCCATGATGCCTTGTTTGACTTTAATAAAAACAGGGAGTTTGATGCGAAGTTGCAGGCATTTTCAGACAAGTACAACATTTCACAAAAAGAAGTGACTTATTTGCTAAAGGACCTATGGACATACGATCGATACTGTTCTATAAAGGAAGGAGCAGTTGCGGTTGACTACACGGAGTTGATCGAACTGCAAGATAACACCACACCACAGCAAGAGCTTGCCTGTGCAGGTGGATCTTGTGAAATCTAATGGAGGATGATATGAAAAAGCTTTACGAACTGTCTGGTGGCGAGACATTTAGGCATGGGAATGTGAACTGGAGAGTAGATGAGTTTTTCGGAGATCATCGCGGATGTCGTCCAGCAGGCGATCCTGCTTGCGGGAGTTATGTGCTTTTTCATATTGACGAGGAGGTTATGGTTTATGAGTGGTAAAGAAGTTCTGGCATACACCTTAATGGTGATCATGTCCTTCGCCCTTGGATGTTTAATGTTCGGAGTATAATAATGGATTTTAAGGATACGCTAGAGAAACGCCTGAATGACCCTGAGTTCTGCCGTGCATTGATCGCGGAAATAGGGGATTTAATTGCGGAAAACGAGAAACTTCGTCAGGAGTTGGCACGATATCAGGCGGCTGACGAGTTGGCGAAGCAGGCACAAGATTTGGATATGGGGTATTGACATGAAATTTAAGCTTTTAACAGATAGTGCCGTCCCACCAACTAAAGGACATACGTTTGATGCGGGCTGGGACCTATATGCTGATGAACATATCGCCATCATGCCGGGGACTCGACAGGTGGTCAGCACTGGGTTGGCATTCGATATCCCACAGGGGCACGTTGGCTTAATCTGGCCACGGTCAGGCTTGGCTGCTGATTACGGCATTGATGTCCTGGGAGGTGTGGTGGATAGCGGTTATCAGGGGGAAGTGAAGGTGATTCTGATCAATCATGGGCAGTTCACTTGGACTGCTGCCCCCGGTACTAGAATTGCTCAGGTGGTGTTCCAGCAGGTCATGATGGCTGGGATGTTCCAAGCCTCAGAGTTTTCACATGAGACAACCAGGGGTGACTCTGGTTTCGGATCGACGGGGGTTTAAATGGAATATTTTATAATTTCTGTCGGAACATTCGGGTTACTATTGACTGGGATGGCCGCTCTATGGTATTCTGAGTATCGCAACAGAGTTGAGGTGGAGCATTGGGCGTCCCAGCTTTGGGATGAAAACAATTCACTCCGCATAGAAAAGTCTGAAAACGAGCGTAAGATTGCTCACCTTCGCGAGCAAGTTTTACATCATTTAGCTGAAAAAGGATGGGATAAGGTCTAACCCCTAAAGGGTTTGCGTAAAAATTTAGCATCTCGTGCGTAATTGTTACTCACGGGATGCTATTTTTTGATA
>Ga0070751_1000237_pt1 | contig 38306 bp, 48 predicted proteins | sample VirMetDEL_Aug_28_FD_78514 | JGI IMG/M metagenome (GOLD analysis project Ga0070751, IMG submission 78514) | Aqueous microbial communities from the Delaware River and Bay under freshwater to marine salinity gradient to study organic matter... | ecosystem: Environmental > Aquatic > Marine > Coastal...
ATCCCGTCACCCCGCCAGCCGACAGCTTTGCGCAAACCCTGAGCGCCATCCGCACGGGCGACGTGGCTGGTGTAGCGCCGCCACGCCCGATCATGCGGTTTGTGGCCTCTATCGGCGGCATCGACCCGAAATCGCCCATGGCCGAAGAACTGCGCGCCATTGGCGTCACCAGCAGGGACATGCCCGGCCTGTTCAAAAAGGACGGCGCGCAGCATCTGGACAATGTGCCAGTGGGTGAGGCGGCCGAGGCTTTTCCCGGCCGCACTGATATTGGTGATGGCAATGGCTATGTCAGCCGCCAGGCGTTCATCGATGGCATGGCAACTGAAGTGGCCCAGCGCAGCGGTGATATCACTGCCCTGGCCGAACAGCGCGCCTTTTATGAGCGGCGCGGCATCGACTTTGAAACCATGAGCGACCAGGCCATCATGAGCCGCATGGCCGCCATCGATGGCACCGAGCGCGCCTATGCCGAGGCGGGCCCCAATGCGCGGCTTGAGACCGCTGACCTGGTGCGCCAAGCCAGCCGCCTCGCCGGGCCCGGTGTGCCTGACAAGGTGATCCGGGCGGCCGTGGATCTGCACCGCATGGAAAAGGAACCGCTGGCCAGCGCCGTGGAATGGGCGATGAGCGACGCCGCCGGCGTTTCCCGCACACTGCCCGACAGCGAATTTGCCGGATCCAGTACCGTCCCTGCCCCGCATGGGCTGGACGATCCGGCACAGGTGACGCCGGAGGCATCGGACTGGAGCGCTGAACTCAAGGCGCTGCGCGAGACAGATCCCGAACTGGCCGACGCCCTGGATAAGCAATATGGCGCCGATGTCGAGCGCCCGGCCGCATTGGCCAAAATTGTCTCTGACTGCCCATTCTAGCCGCATAAGGATATCATTATGCCAAGCCTCAAGACCTGCCTGGACGCGGCTGTCAGCAAAAAAGAGATCGAGCAGGGCGATGCCGATCGGCTCAATGCACTCTACAATGGCTTTCGCCGCCGCGCTGCCGACGACATGGGCGAAGGGCTGGCAGCGGCCGAGGCCAAGCGCCAGCTCGAGGCCCTGCTGAAAGCCGAGACCGAGCACCAGAAGCGCAAGGCCAAGCTGGGGATTTCAAGCATTCGCCGCATTGCGGCAGATCTGGATGCCTATCGTACGCCAACGGGCCAGAAGGATATCGGCGCGGCTGCAGTGGCCATGCTCGAACACGATGGCACGGCCAAATTCACCAGCGTTGCCGGGCAGGAGCGCGCCATTGTTTCACGCGCCCATGCGATGATGGAAAGCCTGCTCTATCAGTTCCGTCGCTCAGCGATCGCAGGTGACAAGATCCGGCACAATCAGGCGCAATTGCCCAATGTGGTGCGCGAAGCCTTTGGCGAAAAGACCGACGACCTGGCGGCCAAGGGGCTGGCCGAGACCTGGGCACAAACATCGGAATATCTGCGCCAGCGCTTCAACGCCGCCGGCGGCGCCATCGGCAGGCTGGAAAACTGGGGCCTGCCGCAAATGCACGATGCCCGCGCCCTGCTATCGGCAGGCAAGCAGGGCTGGATCGACGCGATCAAGCCGATGCTGGATGCCAGCCGGATGCGCCACCCCCTCAGCGGTCAGCAGGTTTTGCCGCAGGAGCTTGATCATATTCTGGGGGAGACCTGGACAGGCATTGTTTCGGGTGGCTGGGACAGCCGCGATGCCTTGCGCCAGCCCTTTGGCAAGGGCGCGCTGGCCAATCAGCACGCCGAGCATCGGTTTCTGGTCTTCAAAGATGCCGACACATGGCTGGCCTATCAGCGCGATTTTGGTGGCGGCGGCGATCCCTTCGCGGCCATGATGGGCCAGATCAACCGCATGGCCAAGGATATCGCGGCCATGGAAGTGCTGGGACCGAACCCGCAATCGACGGTGGATTTTCTCAAACAAGCGGTAATGAAGGAAGCCGGGCTAAAAACCGCTGGCGAGAAATCGCGCTTTGCCGGCAGCGCCGCCGGCGCCGAAAACCGCGCCAGCAAGATCACCCATGAAATCGACAATCTCTGGTCATCGATCCGCGGCACGCTCAATACGCCCGTGGGCAACCAGCTGGCGGCGATTGCGGGCGGGGCGCGCACGTTCATCACCAGCTCGGTACTGGGCAGCGCGGCGCTGTCATCGGTGACCGATATCGCCAGCCAGGCCGTGACCCGCCACTTCGCTCTGGGCGCCGGCGGCTCGCCCATCGGCGTGGCCAAAGACATGATCTATGCGCTGACCCCATCGGGACGGCGCGAAGCGGTGAGCGCCGGGCTGATCCTGGACGCTGCCCAGCATGTCATGCACCAGCAGGCCCGTTATGTCGGCACCATGCAGGGGCCACAATGGGCCAATTACATCGGCGATCGCGTGCTGACCTATTCGGGGCTAACCCCGTTTACCCAAGGCGGCAAACATGCCTTTGGCCTGGCCTTCATGCACGAGGTGGCCAATGCACGCGGCAAGGCATGGGGCGATCTGCATCCGTTTTTCCGCAATACCTTTGGCCGCTTTGGCCTGAACGAACGCGACTGGGCAACGATCAATCTGGCCGGCGTCCACAATACCGAAAGCGGCTTGACGCTGTTGCGGCCCAATGAGATTGCCGTGCATCGGCCCGAGCTGGCCGACCGCTATATCAACATGATCCTGACTCTGACCGGCTATGCCGTGCCCGAGGGCAGTCACCGCAGCCGATCGGCATTGCTGGGCAATTCGCGCGCCGGCACCTGGAGCGGCGAGTTCTTGCGCAGCGTTGCCCAGTTCAAGAGCTTTGGCGCGGTATTTGCCATGCAGCATGGCGGCGAAGTGTTTCGCCGTATGCGCGGCAAGGACTATGCCGGGGCCGCGACCTATGCCGGCAGCATGCTATTGGCCACCACCCTTTTGGGTGGGCTCGCCATGCAGCTCAAATCGGTGGCGGCCGGGCGCGACCCGCAGCCCATGAACACCAGCGCCTTTTGGGGCGCAGCGCTGCTGCAGGGCGGCGGTATCGGTATTTATGGCGATTTTCTGTTTTCCGATATCAACCGCTATGGCGGCGGGCTGCAGGGCGCGCTGAGCGGCCCGCTGATCGAACGGGGCGGCGACTTCATCAATCTGACGCTGGGCAATGCGATCGAGCTGGCGCAGGGCAAGGAAACCAAGTTCGGCCGCGAATTGCTCAAGTTCGCCCGGGGCAATATCCCGGGGGGCAATATCTGGTACACGCGGCTGGCCTGGGAGCGGCTGGTGCTCGACCAGGTGCAGTTTCTCGTCGACCCCGAGGCCAATGCTGCCTTCAAGCGCAGCCAGCAGAGCTGGAAAAAGGATTTCGGCCAAAGCTTCTGGTGGGAGAAGGGCAAAACAGCGCCAAGCCGCGCCCCCAATCTGGGCAATGCCCTGGGGGCGCCAGCGACACCGTGAAATGCGGTTGACCCCATGCGCGCGCGACCATTCTGGCAGCATCGCCAAAAGTGGGGTCCGCCATGTCTGTCAATTTTCCGATCAACGAGGATCCGCGCTTTCGCATTTCCACGGCAGTGGGCGGCGAAACCACGGCATCGGTGCCGTTTCCATTCCAGAAGAACAGCGACATTGTTCTGATCATCTTCGATACCGATGGCAGCGACAATACGCTCGACGAAGGCATAGACTACACGTTGACCGGCGCAGGCGATGCTGCCGGGGGCAGCGCCACGCTGACAACGCCGCTGACGGCCGGCCAGAAAATCCTGCGGCTGGGCATGGCTGCCCTCAATCATACCACCTCGGTGACGCGCAACGGCAGATTCAGCTCTGCTGCCATCGATGATGATCTGGACCGATGGGTCCTGATTGCCCAGGAGCTGCGGCGCGAAAACGAGCGCTCGCTGCGCATGCCCTATGGGCAGACTTTTCCTGAATTTCCCAACGCTGTACCCGGCACGTTCTGGCAGTGGAATGCAGAGGGTACCAGCGTCAACTTTGTCGACATCCTCAACGCGGGCGATCTGGCCGTATCGCCCTTCATGCAAGGACTGCTGACAACCGACACAGCGCCCAATCTGCGGAACGCGCTGGCCCTGAATTTCTATGAGGCAGATCTGGCGCTAACGCCGGCCGAGCAGGAGCAGGGGCGCGACAATATCAATGCGGCCGACGCCGACCATGCCGTATTGAGCAACGGGCAGGTATTGACGGCGCCACAGCAGCAGGCCGTGCTCGCCACGATTGGTTCGCCCTTCATCAAATCATGGCAGAGCGCAGCCAGTTCGATTGCCGCCGGTGCTACCTATGCCCTTACCCACGACCTTGGTATTCGTCCCAAGCTGGTCACCGTCTCCCTGGTGTGTATCTCGGCAGACTCCGGCTATTCTGTCGCCGATGAAATCCTGCTGTCTGCAGGTTCGCACGGCGACAGCAATGAGGTCGGCCTCTCGGTGCGCATCCCCGCAGCATCGACAACTACGATCGATATCAAGATCGGCGCGGCCGGTGTACGCTTAATTCGCTGGGACTTGGGTAGCAACATCGTCGCTGATAGTGCCAAATGGCAACTCATCGTCAAGGCCTGGGCCTAGCGACTAATCTGGTTGACCCCATGCCGACACAGGCAAGCTGGCTTCATCGAAAGGTGTAGCCATGACCTCTGCCGTTGACCACTTCCGCGCCGTCGCGCCCCAATGGATGGGCCTGCTGCGCGCCGACTTCCCCCAGCTCGGGCCCAATGATGCCGCCGCCGTGTTCGGTAATTTCGGCCATGAGAGCAAGGGGCTCACCGACGACCAGGAGGACAACCCCACCGTCAAGGGCAGCAGGGGCGGCCGCAACTGGGCGCAGTGGACCGGCGCGCGCCGTCGCGCCCTCGAGGCCTATTGCGCGCGTACCGGTCGCGATCCAGACAGTGACGAAGCCGCCTATGCGTTTCTGTTCGTCGAACTCAAAACCACTGAGAAGCACGCAATTGCCGCCTTACTGGCGGCCAAGACGCTGGAAGACAAGGTGGTCGCTTTTGAAAAGGCATTCCTGCGCGCTGGCATCAAACATTATTCGAGCCGCCAGCAATGGGCAAAAATTGCGCTTGAAGCCTATCGCGCAGCAGGCTCGCCCATGGCCACCAAAGACGTCAAAGGCGCGACGCCACCCGTGCCCAAACCGCCCATTGTGCGCCCAGAGGCGGCCGCTGGCGGCGCTACGCTTGGTCTGGGCGCTGTGGTGCTTGCCGCGCTGCTCGCCCTGCCCCTGTGGGCATGGCTGCTGATTGGCGCCACCAGCATCGCCGGCATCCTGGCTTGGCCCAAGCGCCACGCCATCGCCACCCATATTCGTTTGGCCCTGGGGAAACTCTGACATGACCATGATCGACGGCAATGCCCTGATGACGCTGTTAACCGATAAGACGGCCAATGGCACCAGCGACGCCTTCAACTGGGCGGGCGGCGACGGCACGCTGTTTGTCTCCGGCACGCCGGGCGGCGCTACGGTGGCGCTGCAATGGCAGGAGGGCAAGACCGGCACGCCGCACCCGCTCGACGATAGTGTGGCGCTCGCCGCTGCAGGCGCTGTCAACTTCACCTTGCCCCCGGGCTGGATTACCGCCGCCATCACCGGCGCCAGCGGCACCACCAGCCTTACTGTGGAAGCCAAGCGGATCCCCTCATGAGCATGGGCCAATCCATCGGCCGCCCAATCGGCAGAACCATCGGGGTGGCCATCAGTCCCGTATCGGGTGGGGGGGTGTCGGCCTTCGGATCAACCAAGGCTAAACTGATCGACGGCAATGACGCTACGATCCTCGCTATTGGCGACAGTACGGGCAATGGAGCGGACGAGTGGATTTATCTGTTTGCTGCCGACCTTGCCGATAAATATCCGACACATTCGGTCATCTATCACCTGTATGACGCGGGCGCAGTCGGCGGAGCCAATGCGTGGGGTAGCCCGGTTAGCGTCTCCACGGGTAGCACGGCGGCCGAACTGCATATCTGGAACGCCAGTGTCGCCACGACGAACCCGACATACTTGCTCGGCGCCCGCAAGGCTGTGGCTATCGATAGTGTGACGCCGGATATGATCATCTGGAACCACGGCCAAAACACGACCAGTTTCACCGATGAAGTGAAGCGCGATTGCTTCTTCATGGGCTTCGAAAACGTCCGCCTGTCGCATCCCGGCGTGCCTGCAGTGGTGATGCTTCAAAACCCGCGCCGCGACGATGATCTGATGGCGTCGGTTATCTCGACCGTACGCGAGATTTGCGATCTTTACGGTGATGTGACTTATATCGAAGGCTATAACAGGTTCATTGCAGCGGGTAAGCCCGCTGGCTGGTATACGGATGAAATTCATCCAAACGCCACAGGGTCGGCTGAACTTGCTGCTGCTGCCATTGCTGTGTTTGTCAGTTCCGGTCGCGTTTCTCGCCCGGTTGAGCAGGCTTTCCTTGCGACACTTGGCTCCAATCTTCTGCCCAACGGGGATTTCTCAGCATGGCCTGGGGCTTTGCCCACCAGTTGGTCATCGGCCAACAGCGCGACAGCCACCAAGGAACTGACCATCAAGCCGGTTGGCGCGGCTTACTCGGCATTGATTGAGGGAACGACAGCGCAAGCCGGTATCTTTGCCGCCCCATCGTCTCCAGGCGGCAAGACTGTCACGCTCGCAGCTTTGGTATTTGTTCCCACAGGATCGGCCTTGGGCGTCGGGCGTCAACGTATTAGCGAAGACGGATTGACCGAGTTTAGCTATGGCGGGTTGATCCCACAGGGCGGTTGGTTCTGGTCGATCATGTCTTTCACATTCACAGCCGCGCCAACCACAGCCAGGGCATTTGCACTCTGCGACACGTCGGCCAATGCTGGCTCAAAAGCCTATTTTGCGCAGATGAGCTTGGTTGAGGGCATTGTTCCTCGCCGGGTGTCTTGATGGGGCGTTTGCTAGGTCGCCCGCAGTCGCTACTCTCATGCTCGTTCTTTGGTGAGGGTAAAGCAAAATGCGGACAACGGTTTGGTGGGTTTTGGCTTGGTCGATATTTGTCGCTGCTTTCTTCGGCAGTATGTGGCTTTCAGCACATGTTCTGATCGAGAAGTGCGGGAATACTGCCGATGAATGGCTGAGTTGCGGGGATATTGGCGCGCTCGGCAGCTTCTTTAGCGGCGCTATGGCGCCTATCACCGGTGCGGGACTGGTGCTTGCGCTCTTGTTGCAGTTCCAGCAGTTGCAGGAACAGAGAAGGGAATTGAGGACGATGTCGGAACAGGCGAATGATCTACAGGCGGAGCGTGCCTTTGATGCGGCGTTGGCAGCGTTCGCGAACAAATTAGTGGTAGCGGACAAAGGATGGAACCTTACCTTCAAGGATGCCCAGATTCACTTTGATCGAACCGCGTATGAGACCAGCGATGAAGCGCTGACCGTCATGAAGGCAGAGGCGGAGCTGCAGCGCCAGTTGACTGAATTCATGAAAGCGTATCGGGAGAAAAACCCTACCGCGGTCTGGGCGCCGTTTCTGCACGAGGGAGCGGACGAATTTCTCGAGATTCGGTCTGCCCTGCTCAAGCTTGCTGCCACAGCAGAACATGTGCCGGAGCCATATAAGGCAATAGCGGATGGCCTGAACCTTGCCCGGTTTGTTAAGAACGTGGAGACCATCACCAAGGGCTCCTACATGCTGCATATGACCGAGAAGTACCAGGACATGAACCTGCCGCGCTGGCCCGTCAGCTAGCTGCCACCCCAACATCAACTGTGGGGGTGAGCATCATCGCCGCAGTTGACCGCATGGCCGCGCCGCTAAGCTGATCTCATTGCAATGGAGATCATGACCCATGTCCACGCTTGCCACCGGTATTCTATCCTGGCTTGGCCCCATCCTGCTCGAGGCGGGTGCTGATCAGCTCAAGACAATGCTGGGCGACGGATCAGCCGGCAAGATCGCCGGCGGCGTTGTCGACCAGATCGCCGGCAAGCTGGGCGTGCAGCCCACCAAGGCCAGTATCGAGCAGGCCTATAAGGACAATCCAAACGACGTGATCGACGCCGTCCAGCAGGTCGACCAGCACTATGCCGATATCGAAATCGCGCGCAACCAGACCATGCAAAGCCAGCACCAGCTGCAGCAGGCCGAGCTGGGCGCCGGCCTGCTCGCCCGCATCGGCCGCCCGCTCAACACCATCCTGTTTGGCTTTGAATGCGCCAGTCTGATGGCATCGGTCTGTATTGTTGTCGTTCGCGGCATTCCGCCCGACCTCGATATCAATTCGGTGTCACCGCTTCTAGCTTTGGTGATGCCTGTCCTGACAATCCAAGGTGGCGTTATCGGCTGGGACAGCCGCCAGCAATCGCTGGCCACACGCGGCCGCTAGGTGGCCAGCATGAGCCCGGCAGAACGGATCATCGAAAACAAGGGGCTGACGGCTTTCACGCGGATCAGCATGGTGCTGGTCGGCCCGGTGCTCACCATCATGATGGCCATTGGCGGCTGGTATTTCAGCAGCCAGGCCGATGCGGCGACGCAACTGACCCTGCGCGTCGTGACCAATGAGCACACGCTGGCAAGCTATGGCCAGGATCTTGCCCTGCTCAAACAGGCCGGAACAAGCAATCTGCTGCGCAGCGATCGCGACCAGACCGAGATAAAGGCCCAGCTCGACAGGCTGCAGAGCAATGTCATCGACCTGTCCAATTCCGTGGCTGCGCTGACCGCCGTGCTTGAGGCAGAACGCCGCGCGAAAAGCCAATGATTTGCCGGTGCTTTCGCGCGATATGATTAGATAAGCTATTGAAATTGTTGATCGTACATATCATTACGAATGATGTGCTCTACCAACTGAGCTAATGCGGCAACGGGTCCGCAGATAGCAGGCGCACCGGACGTTTGCAAGAGGTTGCTGCCGTGTTGAATGCGGAACGTGCGACGAACAAACTCGCCTATTGAGCCGTCGCATGTCGCATGTGCGATGCGCCTGTTCTGTGCATGTTCTGTTCATGGCAGCTTTCGCCTGCAGTCAAGCCGATGGACATAGCCATTAACTTTTGCTTAACCTGCAGGCTTTGGGGGAGCTTTCAATGAACAGATCTATTGCCATCGGCGCTGTGGCCGCCGTGATGCTTGCCGGGTGCGCCACGCCGCCCAAGGATATTGCGCCGGCCTATGTGTCGACTGGGCTCTATGAGAATTTGAGCTGCAGTCAATTGCGCACCGAGGCCGAGGGCGTTTCGGCCCGCGCCGCCACTGCATTCGGCCAGCAGGACAAGAACCGGGGACAGGACGCGGCCATGACGACGGTGGCCCTGGTGCTGTTCTGGCCGGCTGCCTTCTTCATGAAGGGCGACGGCGCCGACGCGGCCGAGGTCGCGCGCCTCAAGGGCGAAATGCAGGCGATCGAGCAGGTCAACCGCATCAAGAAATGCGGTATCACCTTTGCGCCTGCGGGTTAAATCGAGCCAAGGTTCGGGCACCTTTGGCGCGTCGCACACGGCATCATGCGTGTGAACCCGCAAAACTGGCAGACCCGCATTGGGGCCCAGGCGAGTGTATATTCGCTGGGCCAGTCTTCTAGTTTCACAAGTCGGATTTCGTTCTTGAAGTTTCCGTACTCCTGGGCGATGACATATTCGCCGCTCCAGCCCTTGTGATACGGCCGATGCTGAGGATGGCACCAAAAACCCTCGACACTCCAAATCCTGCCATCGACATCGTAGTAGCAGTGCGCAGGTTTAGGTGCCTCGGTCATGCGTTTGCCTTTGCCGCCACCGCCTGCACGCAGGCATAGATCTGGTCGATGGTATTGGCGGTCGGCAGCTGCAGCAGCCAGGTCGTCATCTTCTGCAGCTGCAGGGCGTGGCGCAGCTCGAGGCTGACCAGATCGCCACCCAGATCCTGGGCAACATTTATCTTGGCGCCCAGGGCAGCGGCCGTCAGCTGGCAATGACTGCACAAGTCGGGCGCGATCCACCAGCAGGCGCCATCGATGTCGTTATGGCAGGCGTGGCTCTCGGTGCAGCCGCAGGCGCGGCAGGTGCGCTGGGTCATGGTCTGGCCTTTCGGTTCAGCCGGGCCTGGGCGTCGAGGCCGAGGCCGGTTATGTGGAGAATGCGGAAGGGGGCTTCGCCGCTGGTCTGTACCAGGCCGCGCCGTTCGGCCGCGCGGGCCGTGGCAAAGCTATGGACATCGAGCACGTTGACACGCCGTGGATCGTAAAACCCCAGCTTGTGATAGCGGAGCGGGCGATTGGCCCGGGCCGCATTGCTGGCGGCGCGCAGCAGCGCCACTATGGTGGGCGGCAATAGATTGGCGCGGGGGCTGGTAGACCAGCGGGCAATGGGCGGGGTCATAGCAGATCCCACCGGCCAGTGACGACAGGCCACGCCAGCCAGACCAGCACCACAGTGAGTACCGCGCCCCAGAACATGCCCTTGAGCAGGGCTCTTTGCTGGCTCATGATGACACCGCCGGCGCGAGACGCTTTTTGGCAGCAGTGACCCAGTTCTGCAGGGCTCCGGAAACGCTGCTGGTGCTGGTGGCGCGCACGCCATTGCCCCGAACGACGGCGCCATTCCAGTTGTCCTCAATCGTCAGGCCGAGCAGGTCTTCGAGGCGGTCCATCATCGCGTGGACATATTTCTTGCGGGCCAGCCAGCCATCAGCATCACTGGCAAAGGCAGGCATCGCCGCGAGTTCGCGCTCGATCATGTCGATGGCCAAGGCGCAGTCGCGCCGTTCGATCCATGTCAGTTCGCGGCGTTTGCTCATGGGGCGCTCCTGGCGAGTTGATCGGCCAGCGCCTGGCGCTGGGCGGGATCGGTGGTGTGGGTGAGCTGATCGATCAGCTCGGAGGGGGATGGCGGCACCTGGTTGGCCAGCAGAAAGCGCAGGTAGGCGTCGGCCAGCCGCTCGCGCGGATTGACGGGCGGCTCCGGGTGCAGGGCGAAGACGCGGGCGGTCATTTCATGGCCTCGATTATGTCAAAGCTGCTGACCTTAACTTCCTTGCCGGTATTGACGTTGATCGCCCAAAGGTGCGGGCTCAACTGGCCATGGTTGATAACTTTGCCCTGATGGGTGTGCCGGCCGCGCTTCCAATAGACATCGCCATTAAGCGGATAGTCGCGGGCCAGAACTTCAACTTCACGTCGCTGCGCTGTCCGCACGTCAGCGTGAGCCTGTGCCAATGATGCACTCACTTGGCTTCTCCCTTTTCGTCGTACCAGGCGACCAGCCTGGCGATGGCCGAGCGGGCCAGCTCGGGGTGCATGCCCAGGTAGTGTTTGAGGACCTGCTCGATGGTTTTGGGGCTATGCCCGGTGATCGAGCCGATCTGGGGGATGGTGCAGCCGGCCAGGGCCAGCCAGGTCACCGCCGTGTCGCGCAGGTCCTGATCGTGGAAATCGGCGAGGCTGGGCATGGGCGTGATGGTGACCGGCGTGCTGGTCAGCTCGTGAATACCCTTGCCCGTGGCGGCAAAATCGCGGACGCGCGCGAAAGTGTGGCGATACCAGCTGGCGGTGAAGGGCTGGCGCTGGCGCTCATCGACCACGACCAGGGGGAAATTGACCTTCCAGTCGCGCCGCCGATGGCGGATGGCGCGCAGGCGCACGCTCAGCTCCGGGGCGGCGGGGATCAGCAGCGGTTGGCCGCCCTTTTTATGCTGGCGAAAGCCGATGCCGTCGGCGCCCTGCTGATCCTCGACCAGCAGCAGGCGATCATTCTGGCGCTGGCCGGTCCACAGGCCCAGCATGATGGCATCGCCAATTTCGGGGCGGCCAATGGCATCGGCCGCGGCGACCAGGTGCTTGAGTTCGTCGATCGAGCCGAAGCGGATACGCGGGGGCGGCACGGGCATGGTCTGGCTCATGGCCGCGACCGGATTGGCGCCCTTGTGCAGCCCCGCGCCGATGGACCAGCCGAACATGGCCGACAGCGTGGCCCGGGCACCCCTGGCGCTGGAGAGGCCATGCAACACCTCAATGCGATGGAATACACCGGCCAGCACGGTGGGCGTGATGGCCGCCGCCGGCGAAAACCAGATGGTGCCCTTGTCGAGCTGTTCAAGCCGTTTGGCGCCCTGGCGATAATTGGCGACGGTGTTGGCCGAGAGCGGGCGGCGTTGCTTGCGGCCCTCAACCACGGCCACGCCCTTCATGCGCGGTTCCTTGAACCAGCGATCGAACAGCTCGGCCAGCGTGACATGGCTGGTGCCACGCGCCACGATGCGGCGCGCCTCTTTGGGGGCAGCGGCCTCGGCCTGGGCGATCAGCGCCTGACGCGCCGCGCTCCAGGCCATGGCTTCCTCGAGCGTGAACCAGGCGCCATTGGGCCCATGGCGCAGATCCTCGCCCTTCATGGAAAAGGGCGGCTTGCGCAGGCGCGGCCCGGGCGAAAAGCGGGGGCGGCCATCACGCCAGGTGATCAGGGGAACGGAAACGGTAATCTTGCCCATAAACATGCACTCACTCCGCAGCGTGGGGACGGTCGGCAAAAGATTGAGCCCGGCGGGTACGCTGGCAGGAGGTCATGACCATCCCGCCGGGCTAAACAACTGACTGGAGCGAGGGCGGACAGGATTGAAGGGGGTTCAATGCCTGCCAGTCAGTCGGATTTTTTGGCTCAGAGCAGCTCGTAGGACTTGCCGTCAGCTGTAGTGGCTATGGTCTTGCCGCCTGTGCTGTGGTTGCGGTGGATATCGAAAACCGTCAGCCTGAGCTGTTGCCCGTCTTCTGCAGTGCTCATAAGCGTCATGGCGGCGCCGCTGCGTTTGACAGACCAGTTTTTGAGAATGGGAAAGCCCATGGCAGTGATCCTTGCGTGTGAGGGAAGAAAAATGGGCGGCACTCGCTTGGGGACTTGGTGCCGCCCCGCAGCTAGCGCCGAGGGAGGGGCGGCCGCCGCGATCTGGGTTCGTCGAGCGCCTGGACGACAGCCCGCCCGCTGGCGGTGCTTTCGAGCCGGTGCTTGCCGAAACGATAACTGGCATGGGCCAGATTGTTGGTTTCGAGCGCCTTGAGAGTGGCGATCCGATGAAACTTGCCGCCCAGCATCCAGCCGTTCTTGACCTTGGTGGCCGGGCCGGAGGCGACCAGCTGGCGCAACAACGCCACCTGGTTGTCGGACAGGAATTCACGCGGACGCAGAACAACAGGATTTTGAGCAACGACGACCATGGCTAGGACGCCCGCGCATGGCTGGGCTGCACATAGTTGGCTTCCAGCCTGGTGACATGGGCGTCAATCTCGGGGTCACCCACGGCGATGGCACCGGCCTTGGGTGGCGGGGCACCGTTGCTGGTGATCCAGGCGACGACGGCGGGGCGGCTCCAGCCATTGGTGCCGGGCAGCTTGCTGGGAAAACCGGCGGCGATCAGTGCCGCGCGCTGACGATCAAAGCTGCGGGCCGACATGCCCAGCAGCTGGGCAACCTGGCCTGCGGTGCAGACCATCGAGCCGTTGGGATTGAATTGCAGCAGGTTGGTGAGGGCGGTTGCCTTGCCCGAAGCGATATCGGTCACGTGATGCTCCTGTGATTTGCCGATAAATCACCGGAAGAATGTTACACAGGTTACATTCTGTCAAGTATGTCACGTGACACAATGTTACACGTGCAACAAGTCACGTGACAAGCGCATTGAAAATTGAGCATCTGAAAATTGGTTTTGGCTAAGAAGCTAGGCGTAATCGCGGTCTGATGCTGGCAATCACCACCCCTCGCACCAGGACCCGATCATCAACGGGAATGGGGCGGAGATAGATGCGCTCATTGGAAGCGCCCATCAGATAGGGCGGGTAATAGACGCGAAAAGCAGTTTCTGGATTGCCCATGCGATCGAACACCTGAGCGCAGACGACGTCGCCGGCCTCGGGTTTGGCATTGAGGTCAACCATCACGATATCGCCCGGCAAATAGCCGAGGTTTTCTATCGCGCGATTATGCAAAACCCAAGCATCAACAGCGTTTTGCCCGACTTTTGCAGCCGTCACCATGCGCGCAACAGTAAGGTCGACAAGTGTGTCTTCCCGTATCGGCTCGGCTTCGCGCTCGGTAAAACCCTGCGGGATCTGCGCGCGGCTGTTTTCATAGTGCGGAATGGGTGACACAGCCAGAATTTTGGCGACGGTGTCGGTGTCCAGCTTGGCGCTATTGTTGGCGTCATTCTTAAAGCGCGACAGGGTTGCGTGGGAGAAGCCACCACGGCGTGCGAGCTCGGACTGGTTCCAGCCGGTCTCGTCATAGATTGCCTGCAACCAGGCTAATTGTTTGCGCCGAACGTTATCCACAAGGCGGAGCATAGAACGCGTCACTCTACAAAACATCACGTGACAAAATGCTTGACGATGTTACCCAAATCACAAGACAGCTAACAAGGCAACGCTTTCAGATGGTGATTTGGCATGAAAAAATCCTGGCAAGACCTCGAAGACGCCCGCACCAAGCTGCGCGGGCTGAGCCGCGCTGAACTGGCCCGGCGCGCAGGGATCTCCGAAAGCGCCTTCACCAAGGGGCTGTCTTCCGGGCGATTTCCACAGAAGGAAACGCGGCAAAAGGTCGAGCTGATCCTTGAGGCGGTGCGGATGACGCAGGAGGCGGGACTGTGATGGTCTCTACCGCCTTTCCCATCTTCGACCAACTCGCCGCGGCGACCAGCAATCGCGAGCGCGCCACCATATTGCTTCGGCTCAGCGATGGGCTGGTGCTCGAATATGGCACCGGCATCATAGCCGCCTGCCGGGCCCTCAAATTTGCCGCCGGCGCGGCCTTTATCAATGAGCGGCTGGCAGGATTGCTGGCCGTGCGCGATGCCCATGGGCTGCTGCCACAATGGCGCGCCAATGCCGCCGAGGCCTGGCGCATGGCGATCAGCGAATTTGCCGCCGGCAAGGGCGACGGGGTGCCCCATGGTTAAGCGGCGCGTGCCCTATCGCAGCAATCACCGGCTTGAGCTGGAGCGCATCGAGGCCCGGCGCATCGCCGCCAATATCTCGCTTGCCGATATTTGCGCCAAGGCCGGCATATCGGTGCCCACCTATTACCGCATGCGCCGATCGGGCCTGGCGTTCAAGCGCCATGTCAAGGCGCTGGCCATGGCCATGCGCACGCTGGAAGGGGAGGCGCAGCGCGGCGAGGCGCTATTCCCTTTTGGCGGCGCGTCTGGGCCTGGCTCTGCCACTGGTTCAGACGGGAGGAACCCATGACCCAGGTGATGGAGCGCGCCAGCGCCGGCATGTTGCGCGCCGTCAACGCCATGCTCGCCATGTCCACCATCCCTGCCGGACGGCGTGTGACCAGCGGGCTCTATCTGCTGGTGGTCTGCTGCAATGTGCCCGGCGCGCTGGCGGCCCGCGCCTATGGCTGCAGCAAGCAGAACGTGTCCAAGGCGCTGCGCGCCGTCGAGGACCGCCGCGACGACCCCCAATATGACGCCGAACTCGCCCGGCTCGAGGCGATGCTGACACAGGATTAGTCCCCGATGTTCTACCGACCATCCCTTGGCGCCGCGCTGGCGGCCCTGATGACCATGAACCTTTCGTCGCAAGCCATTGATCTTGGCCCGCCAGCACCACCCTTTGATGTCTTCGACTTGCCACCGGACCTGCGTGGCTCGCGTCGTGGCAAGGTGCGCAGTGATGCCCGCAGTGCTGGCGCCCGCGCACACAAGCGCTGGAAAAAGCGGCGCGCGGCGGGGAGGGCTTGAGCCATGAAGTCCTTTAATGGCGCAGGCCAACCGCTGATCCTCACCCAAGAACAAAAAGCCATGCGGCTGGCGCACCATCTGCACGGCGAACAGGGGCAAGCCAATCGCTATTCAACGGCCTGTTCGCGGGCGCTGAACGCGGTCAGTGATGATCTGACAGCCGAAGGCGCCCGCCCCTCTTTGCCCGCCGTGCTGAGCGCGCTGGCCAATGGGCTGGCGCATTACCTGGCCATGATCGACGACCAAGACGCCCGCGACCGGGTGATGGCCGACATGACGGCGCAGATCCCCGGCGAAGTCAGCAAGCGCGCCGCTGAGCGCGCCATGGGCGAAACACAGGGAGAGGGCTGATGGCGCAGGCACAACCCGTCGCCATCGATGGCGTCACCTATCCCAGTAAACAGGCGGCCAGCTATGCCCTGCGCGAGCGGGGCTTGGACTGGCAAACCATTGTCGACAAGGTCGGCACGACGCTCGATGGCGCCAAGGTTGGCCATCGCACGGAACGCAAACGGTTGGCCGGACAGCCCGGGCATTCGCCCGAGCTGCAGCCCGGGATCTGGACGCCGGAAAAGCGCGACAAGGTGCAGCGGCTGTTCGGGCTGACCATGATCGAGATTGCCGACGCCGTGGCGGTGCCACCGGCCGAGCTGCTGAAATATGTGCTGCATGGCGTGGTGCCGCCCAGTCAGGCCGTGCGTGACATCAGCGATATCGACTGGCGCGGCGCGGCCAATGTGCCCCAGGCGCAGCTGGCGCCGCCGGCAGAGCCCGGGCGCGATGATGACGATATGCAGCCGCCGGCGATATGCCGCGTCGAACCCAGCGATGAACGCGATCGCGAAGACGACGAGGCCGAGATTGCGGCGCTGGCGGCGCATGGGCCAATGGAAAGCGCCATCATGGCCCCGGAGGCGCCGGCCGTGCCGGCAGCGCGATTTCAGCCACCAGCAACGCCTGCCCCGGCGCGGCCGGTGGCGCAGCCGGGTAAGCTGATCCCGGTGGCTGGTGGGCTGTTTCCGGCCGGCTGCATCGTGCGGCTGGTGCGCGACGATGGCCAGTACCTGCACGAGAGCCTGCAGGCCTTCACCAAGAAGATCGAGCACGCCTGGGATGGCACGCGCCAGCAGTTCGACGCGGTCAAGGCGCAGATGCCCAAGATCGTCGCCAAACTCAGCTTTGAGGTGGTGCCGTGAGCGAGCACACAATCCTTATGGCAAAATCGGTCAGCATCCATGTCTGTGAGCATGGGACGACTTCTGTCCGGCTTCACGACGAGCAGGGCAATATCTTCGCCGTGGCAGCAATGCCCGCAGAGACCGCATGCACATTCGGCGAACAGCTTTGGGAGAAGCTGCAGCAGTATGCGGACGGTGAGATTGCGCCGGATGGTCACGTACACTGATGACCCGCTTTTCCGTGGCCAAGGATCTGGTGATCACCAACCTGTCGGACATTGTGCCCGAGCTGTTTGGCCATGGGAAAAAGCAGACCCAGCGCAAGGGCAATGGCAGCTGGCAGGTGGCCAATAAATGGCGATCAAGCGCCGACCTCAGCGAAATGAAGGTCTATGCCAATGGTGGCTGGAAAGACTTCACCAATGGCGACGCCGGCGACGCCATGGACCTGGTGGCCTATGGCCTGACCGGGCTGGTGAAAAACCGCGAAGCGCGCATGCAGGCGCTTGAATGGGTGGAGAACCGCTTTGGCATCCGCACGATGGATCCGGGCAAGCTCGAGGCGATCAAGCAGCAGAGTGCTGCGCGGCGCCAGGACCTGGACGAGGCTGCCGCCAGGGACCGCCACGACAAGATCGAGCGCGCCCGCAAGGCGTTTTTTGGGGCGCAGCGCGAGATAGCGGGCACCAAGGCCCAAACCTATCTGCGCTGGCGCGGCATCGATATCGGCGCCATTCCCAATCTGGCCGTCAACTCATTCCGCTATCGGGGCGATTGCGACTATTGGCCAGCCACCGAATTTGGTGCCAGCAAGGCCGATCGGGCTTTTCCGGGCCTGCTCAGCGCCATGGTCGACGGCGCCGGCAAGTTGGGCGCGGTGCATTACACGCTTTTTGAACCCGATGGCCAGCGCAAGCTCGATACGCTGGCGCGCGGCTGGGTCGACGAAAAGCCGGACGGAAGGCGCAAGGGCAAATCAGCCAAGCTGATGTTCCCCGAAACCACCGGGCTGGTGGTGCGCGTGACGCGTGGGCCGAGCGGGCTGAACTGCGAAGCGGCAGCAGCCCAGGGGCTGACAGGCTGGGCAGGGATTACCGAGGGCATGGAAGACGCCCTGAGCGTGGGCATGAGCGACCCAGACCTGCGCATGCACGCGGCCGGATCGCTCAGCGGCTATCTGCATGTGCCCGACCACGCCTGCATCAAAGGCTATCTGATTTTTCGCGACAATGACTGGGACAAGCCGCAGGCGGTCGAGCTGTTCGACCGCGCGCTGGCCCGGTTCAAGAGCTTTGGCAAGCCCGTGACCGAGGTGGCCATGCCGGCCGCCTGGGGCAAGGACACCAATGATGTTCTCAACTGGAAAGGATAAGGACATGAGTGAAGCTGATATCGAACGCGAGATTGTTGCAAAGGGAAAAACGGCACCTCGCCTAACACCCGATCTGATCGACCAGACCATCTTGGCCGAGCAGTACTATGTGTTCCCGGGAACCACGCTGACAGTCTGCGCTCTGACATTGCGCAACGGCTTTCACGTCACAGGCGAAAGTGCGGCCGCCAGCCCTGAAAACTTCGACGAAGAAATTGGTCGTAAGATCTCGCGCGACAATGCTCGCGCCAAGATTTGGGCACTTGAGGGCTACCTGCTGAAGCAGCGTCTAGCGGAGGCCTGAGCCATGGACATCACCAAGATCCACACCGCCGACTATGCCACCCGCATTGGCCAGACGGCCGCGGCCGAAGTGGCGGGGCTACTGGCAGGGCCAGACGATGCCGATGATGCCGGCATGGTCACGCCGCTCGAAATCTGGTTCGACCCGACCCGGCCCAATTATGCGCCGCGTAAGCAGGCGGCCAGGTATGCCGACGAAATGCTCGAGCGCATGGTGATCCTGGAGCGGCTTGGCGCCTACGTCTGTCAGCGCCAGGTGCACAGCGGCGAGCAGCTGTTTCGCTATGCGATCGGCGAGGGCCTGGTGCCCAATGCCAATTGGGACACGCTGAGCTTTGAGCAGCGCCAGCCCTGGGAAATCTTCGCCCATTGCTGCCTGCAGAGCTTTCAGGCGCTCAGGACGGCACAGCTGGCGATCATCGATGCACGCAAGGCAGTCAACGCTGCAGCACCGGCTGGGCTCAAACGCGAAGACAGCATTTTTGAGGAAGAAGACGACATGTTCGCGCTGCGGCCCGAGGCTGTCGAATACCTCAGAAATTTGCCGGCCTATCATCGCGGCCGTGCCGAAGAAGCCCGGCGCCTGGCCGCAACAGCGGCAGTCGACCAGCCGCAGGACGACCCCAAGCCAGCTGGCAAGCCACGCGGTGGCAAGCGGCCAGCAGCCCTGTCTGCAGGCGAAGCGCCGGCACGGCCACCGGTCAATAAGGGCGGTCGCGGCAACAAAAAGACGATTTAGGCCAAATCAGTCGCGAAATTGATCGATCAATTGTCAACCGTCGACCCCGTTTTGGGCCGCCGGCACACCAACCACACGGGAATAATTCGTGACCGCCAGCCAGCCCGACAATGAGACAGGCATTCGCCGGATCCGCGCCATCACCGGCGCCGCGCGGCAGGAGGCTACCATCAAGGCCAAGGCCTCGCCGCGCAAATGGCCCAAGAAGGGCGAGCCGCTTGATGGCGTGCTGCCCGGGGCGTGGCCATCGACCGGGCCGCTGGACGACACCGGGCATCTGCCCGAGGCATGCCCCGTGCGGCCGCTGGGCTATGAGGGCGAAAACTACTACCTCGTCGACACACTGGGCCAGGTGTTCAACACCGGCGACAAGGCCATGGGCGTGGAGCGCATGCAAAAGCTGTTTGCCGGGCATGAGGATTTTTTGTGCTGGGCATGGCCAAGCTTCAAAACAGGCGGCGCGGTAACCAATTTCAAGGCCGAGGAAGCCCGGCGCGACCTGTTCGCCGCCTGTGCCGATCGCGGCCCCTGGAGCATGACTGACCAGGTGCGCGGCCGGGGCGCCTGGCTGGACGATCGCGGCCGGCTGATCCTGCATTGCGGCGACGTGCTGTATATCCCCAGCAACCCCGAAGGCAGCCAGCAGGAAGGCACAGGCGAGCTGGGCGAACATTTTTATGTGCGGCGGCCCAACGCCATCACGCCATGGCCAGACACCGTCGATGACGTTGCCGACAATCCGGCCGTGGAAATCGTCGAGGCGCTGCGCAGCTGGAATTTTGTGCGCGGCGATGTCGACGTGATGCTGGGGCTGGGCTGGCTGGGGGTGGCGCTGATGGGCGCGGCGCTGGACTGGCGCCCGAGCGTGTTTGTGGTGGGCGACGCCGGCAGCGGCAAATCGGAACTGCACAGACTTTTCAAGGCCATTCTTGGGCGGTTCATGATTTCGACCACCAACGCCACCAGCGCCGGGCTCTACCAGATCGTCGGTCACGACGCTCTGCCGATCTGCATCGACGAGCTGGAGGGCGAAGACGGCCAGGAGCAGGCGGCGCAGATCGTCAAGATGGCGCGCGACGCCGCATCGGGATCGATCCGCATTCGCGGGGGCGCCAACCACCAGGGCGTGGAATTTCAGGCGCGATCGACGTTTCTGTTTTCAGCGATCAATCCGCCCAACCTCGGGCAGGCCTCAATGAGCCGTCTGGCGTTGCTGCAGCTGCGGCCGCTGACCGACACGGCCGCGAAAGTCCCGACCCTGCCAGCGCCAGAAACCATCGGGCCGCGCCTGCTGCGGCGCGTCGCCGATCGCTGGCAGCACTTTCCCAAGCTCTATGAGGCCTACCGCGATGTGCTGCGCGAAAATGGCCATGACAGCCGCGGGCAGAACACCTTTGGCACGTTCCTGGCGGCTGGCCATCTGCTGCTGGGCGATGACGGCATGGAGTTGGTCAAAATGCCCTGGGAGCAGCTGGGCCACTGGGGGCAGATGCTGGCGGCAGACAGCGCGCCCGAAGTCAGCGGCAAGACGCCCAACTGGGCGCGCTGCATCGCCGAGATCCTGACCAGCCAGGTCGACGCCTGGAACAAGGGGGAGCGCCGCACCATCGGCCAGATCCTCGAGGACATCGGCCCGGGTGGCTCCATGCCGGTCAATGAAGGCAACAAGCTGTTGGCGATCGCCGGGCTCAAGGCAATGGACGCCGGCATGGTCGGCGCCGGCCTGGGGCTGGCCGTGCCCAAGGATGGCAAGGACATCGCCAAACTGTTCACCGACAGCAGCTGGGGCGGCAAGGGCGGCACCGGCAGCTGGCAATATGCGCTTGGCCAGGGGCCCGAGCCGATCATTCAGCCCAAGATCCTGATGAAGTCCGGCAAGGGCAACCCCGACAAGATGGACAACCGCGTGAGCATAGGCGGGGTGCAACGGCGCTGCCTGTTTATCAGCCTGCAGGACCTGCGGGCATGGCAAGAGAAAGGGAATTAGGATGGCGACCGAACAGCAATATGACGACATCGTCGCGCCGTTGCTCATGGAGGCAGCCAAGAAGGCCGAAGAACTCGGCATGAGCTTTGTGGCCCGGGTGGAATGGGAACCAGGCGAAGCCGGATTGACCCGTGTCGGCGACCCCAAAAGCAGCGTTGCTCAGGCCATGACATTTTATGCCGCCCACGCACGCGGCAATATCGACGCGATGCTCATGCCGATCGTGCGGGACTACAACGTCTCTGAATCGATCTTTCTGGCGCGCTTCAACAAGCACCCAGCTGATGGACGATGATGTCCTGGTGGCGGCGTTCCACGCCCACAAGGTCGACCAGCCCAAATTCACCAGGCGGATGGCCATCACCATCGCGCTCTTGCTGGACGAACGCCCCAAGGCCGTGGTGCAGCGCCTCGAGGCGCTTGGCCTGCTGCGCAAAGGATCCTGGGCATGGTTCGCCAAGAATGGCGGCATCACGGCCGAGCATATCGAGGAAGTTAAAGCGACAAACGGAGAGAATTGATGAGCAAAAAATTCACAAGCTGGCTAGGTATGGAAACGGCGCCCAAGGGCGGCAACCTGCTGCGGTTGCTGGTCAAGCCAGATCCGGAGGCGCACACATCGTTTGACGATAGCGAAGCGCCTTACGAAACCATCGGCTTCAACAATTTGGGCGATACTGGCGACAATGTCTGGCAATTCGCGGGCTGGGATTGGTCGCATGCTTGCATGACCGAGGGCCATGGCACGGTAATCGGCTGGCTGCCATTTGAGTATGCGCTTGAGCATGTATCAGGCGCAGCGCACGACGTGCTGGCAGAACGGCGACGGCAGATCCAAAGCGAGGGCTGGACGCCCGAGCATGACGACGGTCATGTCGCCGGCGAGCTGGCCTGGGCGGCAGCCTGCTACGCACTAAACGGACGCCAGTATCATCCAGCTGCAGCGGTGCGAACCGGTGATCAGATTGCCCATGAGACTTGGCCTTGGGCGCTAAAGTGGTTCAAGCCCACCAACCAGCGCCGCGACCTGGTCAAGGCTGCTGCCCTGCTTCTCGCAGAGATTGAGCGGCTTGATAGAGCCGCAGCCGGATAGCGCGGAGGCCGGCGGAGCCGGCCGACCAGTCCCGATCGGGCGCGCCCTGGTGCAACCAGGGCGAGGTGACGCTTAGCACCGGCCTGCTGATAGCGCGCGATGTCGCGCGTCGCCGGCGCCTTCGATCGGCTTCCATTCAGTCTCCCGCCGCCAGGCGGGGACAAACCTACGCCGGCTGGGCGTAGCCCGGCCGCTTCCGCCTTGTCTCCCACACCCTCAAACAGCTTGAAAATCGACAGCACCCATGCCCTGCACCCCCATCACAGCGCCACTATCGCCAACCCCGGCCCCGAGAGAGGCGAATATGGATCGGTTGACGGGCGTCGGACCCATGCAAGCCTTGTGCGTGGCCGATCGACTAGACAGCCACCCGGGTTCGGGGGCCTGCTCTGTCTAGCCGCTGTCTAAGTCCCAAGGCATTGGAAACACTGGCACAATCATGATTTTAGTCGGATTAGACGGGTTAGACACCCATAGGCCTCACACATACGCGCGCGCGCGCGTATACGGGAGTGTTTGTCTGTCTATTCTGTCTAATGTGTCTTTTTTCATTAATAGCTGCTGCAAATTCAATGACTTAGCATTTAGACAACGCCTAGACAGGCCTAGACAGACAGCCGCCAGCGCAAACCCATTAAATATTCGGATTGGGCTGTGATGGCCGGAAATCCTGACCTTTTCCAGCAAGACGATCCCGACACAGGGGATGAGAATGGCGCGCCGTCGGGGTTTTTCGACGCGGTGGCGGACGCGGGCGAGCGCAAGGGCGTCGGTCGGCCTCGAGGGGCGCGGAACCGCAAGTCGGTCGACTTCGAAAAGCTCTACTACCAGTCGGGGCGGACAGATCCGCTGCTGTGGGAAGGCGACATGCTGACCATGGACCCGCGATCGCTCCAGGCGAAGCTCAAGGAGCTGGGCGAGGACGTGAGTTTGATGGAAATCCTCGACTTCCAGCGCCGCTGCGCGACAGACCTGGCGCCCTACCTGCATGGCAAGAAGCCGACAGAGCTGGTGCTGACAGACGAGCGGCTGCCGACGCTGTTCATCATGGCCAACACCAACCAGATGGAGCAGGCGCAGCGCATCCAGGGCGAACGCCAGGCGCTTTCCCTGGGCACGCCGATCGAGGAAGGCGAGGCCAGCAAAATCAAGGACTTAGAGGGCGACGAATGACAGCGTCGCACGGCATCACGTCGCACGGATTGGAAAAGCACAGCAGCTCCAATGGCTTGGCGGGTGTTGCGCCCATCATTGGAAATCATCGGCTCAGCGAGGCCGTCCCCCCTGTTTTGCCGATCGGCCACGACCAGGCGCGACCAGGGCGCGATCGCGATTTTCCCGGGGAATTTTTTTCTCCCCCCGCCCCCCGCGCGGCCTCCCCCCAAAGGGGCCCCCTCCCTCCCCCCTTGGGGGGTGCCAGCGCGCACCGTTCTGGATTTTCGCCAAGGGGTGCCGCCGCGAAAACTGTGTTGGAAGCGGCGCGGGCTGGGGTAAGGGGCTTTGTCGCGCCGGGGCTGGGGGTGCGCGCATACCGGGGCTGGGGGAATGATCTGGCGGGGTGTGGGATATGAGCGAACATATCGCCGATCTGGTCCATCGCGACGATCTGCGCGACGCAGCCGAGGAACGCACCCGCCAGCTTGCCATTGAGTACGACTTCCATGGCGACTTCAACCCCTCATCGTATTATCCCCCAGGTCCTGTTGCGCAGGGCTTCCTGAACGACACCTCGCTGACGGCAGTGCTGATGGGGCCGCTAGGCGGCGGCAAGACCACAACCTGCACCTTCAAGCGCATCATGTGTGGCAGCCTGGCGCCGATCGCCTGGCATCCCAAGGATCATAAACCAACCCGCATGTGCCGAGGCATCGTGCTGCGCGATACCTTCCGCCAGGTGGAAAAGACCGTGCTGGAAAGCTGGAAACAGTGGTTTCACAAGGGGTATTCAGGTTCGACCTGGGAAGGTGGCAATGACCGCCCGGTGACCCATACACTGCGCTTTATGGGCATGGACGGCATACGTCTCGAAATGATCACCGAATTTGCCGGCCTCAACGAAAACTCGATCGAGACAATGATGAAGGGCCGCGAATATTCTTTCGGCTGGCTCAACGAAGTGGACACGCATGCCGAGGGCGCAATCGATGACCTCGAGCAACGCCTGGGCCGCTATCCCAGCGCCAATATCCTGCTGACCAAGCGCGAGATCGCCGCGCTGGAGCAGCAGCTGGGCCGCAAGCTCTATGCGCCCACTGAGCGCATGAAGATGGCGATTGGCGATATGAACGCGCCCACGATCGACAGCTGGACCTATGGGACGCTGGTGACCAATCGCAAGCCTGACCGCGCCTTCTACCAGCAGCCATCTGGTATGTCGGAGGACGCCGAGAACCTGTTCAATCTGGACGACGGCTATTACGAGCGCATCGTCAACAACCAGGAAGAACACTTTGTGCGCCGCATGGTTGAAAACAAATTCGGCTATAGCCGCGCCGGCAAGGCCGTGCATCCCAGCTTTGACCATCAGCGTCACGTGGCGGCGAGCCCCATCGCGCTCAAAACCGATATCGATCTGCATATCGGGGTCGACGCCTCGACGGGCGGACTATCGCCGGCGGCGATGTTTGGGCAAAACCCGGCGCCCGGGCGGATCGTGTTCATCGATGAGCTGTTCGTCGACACCGGTTGCGGTCCCGCGCGGTTTGGCGAGGCACTGCAGCGCAAGATGAATGAGGATTTCCCGAACCTACCCCGTAACCGCCTCAAGCTGTGGTTTGACCCGGCGGCTGAGCATGGCGCCGACAAGGAAGCCGGGCAGCTCAATGCGATGGAAATCATCGCGTCCTATCTCAATGTGCCTGCGCGGATCCCCGGCAGCGGCAGCAATGAAATCAGCCTGCGCCTGGGCGCCGTCGACGCCGAGCTGCGCGGCTATATCGAGCCCAATACATCGCTGCTGATCAGCCCACGCTGCAAGCTCTACATTGCCGGAATTGCCGGGCAGTACCGGTTCAAGAAAAAGCCCAACACGGCCAGCAATGAATATGAGGATCTGCCCGAGAAGAAACACCCGGTTTCCGATATCCAGGATGGCGGGCAATACTGCATCATCGGGATCCGCGGCAACCGTGTGCAGGCGGGGATCATCAGCGGCCAACAGGGCAAGGGCGGCCAGCAGGGCTGGAGCAGCCAGCGCAATGGCCAGAGTGGCTGGAAATCACAGGGCGGGTTCGACCCGCATAAGGTGGGTGTCAAATGACCACGTGGATACTCTGCCAATCGCTGGTTAAAGAAGTAAAAGCCAAACAGGTGTTATCAAAATTACGACCGGCGCCAAAATTACCTGCCGAGAAAACACCGGAAAAGTGAGTGAAATAGAAATCACACCGGCCACGATCGTCGACATGGCTGACATGGCCGAGGCGGTGATGGCCAGCCGCGCGCAATGGGGCGTGATCAGGGATGTCTGGCAGGCGGGCCAGAGCTGGTCCCTGTGGCGCGATGACAGACTGATCGGCGTCGCTGGATTAAAGCCGATCGGCCCCAAGGCCGATCCTGACTTCATCGGCCCACCTGACCCCTATCTCCAGGCTGTCGCCTGGTTTCATTTTTGCCCCGGCGCCAGCCGCTCCATGCTCGCCATTGTGCGCGCCATCCGGTTGACCATGGACGCCTCGCCGTACCGTGCCATTGTCACGCTTTGCACATCGGACGCCGGCAAGCGCATCGCGCGCGCGACCGGCTTCGCCTTCGCAGAGCACAGCGAATTTGGCGAGGTATGGGCCTATGGGCGATCTTCTGGATACACTGACGGGCGGTCCTGCACGGCGGAGCCAACAGCAAAACGCGACCCAGCTTCAAAGCCAGCAGTATAGCAGCCTGGCAAGCCTGGCGGCACGTCAGGCCGAGGTCGACCAGGCCGGCGCCAGCAGCAGTGGCGGCACCCGTCGCCAGCGCGGTCGCGGCCTGCTGACCTTTGTGCGGGGCTCGCTCGGCGGTTCCGGCCAAGCCAAGCTGGGCTAGGCATGGCCATCACGACCAGCCAGCTAAAATCGCGCCGCGCGGACGCCCAGAAAGAACGCGACAGTTTCCAGCCATTGCTGGATGAAGTGTTCCGCTATGCCATCCCGTTGCGCAAATCCACGCGTAATTCCGGCACGGGCGAGAACCGCAGCGACCAGGTGTTCGACAGCACCGCCCCCAATGCCGCCGTACGCTTTGCGGGCAAATATCAGCAAGACATTTTCCCGGTCGGGCAAAAGAACTTTGATCTCGAGCCCGGCCCGCTGGTGCCACCCGGCAAGGAACGTGAGCGCCTGGCCGCAGATCTGGCCACCCTCTCGACCATCTGTCAGGCGTTCTTTGAAGGCGACTGGGACATGGCGGTCCATGAAATGGCCATGGATTTGAACGCGGGCACCGGCTGCATTCTGATGAACCCGGGCAGCGAATATTCCGAACTATGGTCCCCGATCTCGGTGCCGATCGACGAAGTAACGCTTGAGGGCGGCGCCAACAACAAGATTTCGGGCATCTTCTGGGATCGCGAAATGAGCTTTCGCGTGCTACAGGAGACCTGGCCGGATGGGGAAATCGGCGAGGATCTGAAAAAGCTCAAACCAGCCGACAAGGTCGTGGTCCATATCGACACCGTATGGGAAGCGCCAAAGGGCAATCGCGCAGCTGGCCGGTGGCGCATGATCGTGTGGTGCGACAAGCAGGAAGCACGCATCTTTGCCAGCGAGAGCCGCACGTGCCCCTGGCTGACACCGCGCTATCTGCGCGTACCCGGCGAAACAATGGGTCGTGGCCAGGCCATGATCGCCATGCCGGAAATCAAGACGCTCAACACTGCCAAGCGTCTGCAGCTCCAGGCGGCCGCGATCGCAATGCTGGGCATCTATACCGCCGTTGATGATGGCGTGTTCAACCCGGACCTATCGCCGCTGCAGCCCGGCATCCATTGGAAAGTCGCCAGCAATGGCGGCGGTTCCCGTGGGCCATCGGTGCAGCGGTTCCCCGATCCGCGCCTCGATCTGAGCGGGATGGTGGTTGAGAACATGCAGATGAGCGTCAAGGAAATCATGATGGATGGTGCCTTGCCGGTGGAAGGCGCTGCTGTCAAATCGCCCACGGAAATCCTTGAGCGGGTCAAGCGCCTGGCCATCGACCATCAGGGCGCCTTTGCGCGCCAGGTGCAGGAGCTGACTGTGCCTGCCGTCAAGCGGGTGATCGAGCTGGCCTATAACAAGGGCCTGATCCGCGACATGCCACCGATCGACCAGCTATTGGTCAAGATCAAGATCAAATCCCCGATTGCCCTGGCGCGCGAGGCGCAGCGCGTTCAGCGCATCATCCAGTGGCTCGAAATGGTGATCGCCGTGACCACCTCGATAGGTCAGATCGATGGCGCCAGCCGCATTGCCCATATCGAGAAGATTTTGACCGACGCGGGCGCCGGCCTGGGGATCGAGCCGCAGTACATCGTCACCAGTGATGAACGCGCCAAGATCGACAAAGACAAACAGCAACAGGCGTTGCTGCTGGCGGCGGCCAGCGCCGCCGGCGCTGCCCCGGCTGCAGCTGCAGGAGCATAGCGATGGATATCGGTTCAGTTCAGGGATGGCTCGAGCGGGCCAATACTGCCGGCTGGGGATGGTTTGCCGAACAACCCGGCGCTGACCCCGACCGGGCCAAGGCCCTGCAGCAGGAGCAGACACAGAAGAAACTGCGGATAGCGGGCATCTGGGCAGACTTTCTGGAAAGCCCGGACGGCGCCGAGGCCATGCAGTTCATGATCGACCAGACCCTCAATCGCAGCCTTGTGCCCAGCGTAAGCTATGGCCTGACGCTCGAGCAGACCGCGCTCTATGCGCAGTTCCGCGAAGGGCAAAACAACATCGTGCAGTCCATTCTCGCCACGGCTGCCGTGGCGCGATCCCCTGAAAACAAACCCAAACCGAGAGACGTCCCATGAAATACTCGATTTTGCGTATGATGAACCCCAGTCCCCTGTGGGAAGGTGAAGGCGGCGGCGCCGGTGGTGGCGGCGCTGCGGCTGCCGCAGCAGCTGCTGCCGCTGCTGCTGGTAATGCTGGTGGTGCCCCAGCCGGCGGCGCTCCAACAGGTAGTGCTCCAGCAGGTGGTGCTCCGGCCGGTGGCGCACCATCCGGCGGGGCCCCGGCCGGCGGCGCTTGGACACCGCCGGCAGATCTGCCCGAACAGTTCAAAGGCGCATCGGCCGACGAGGTCCTGGCAAAGGTCTTGCCAGCATATTCTGGCCTGCGCACGCAGCTGGCGAGCAAACCGGGAGCACCGGAAAAACCGGAAAACTACACTTTCAAGCCCGGTGATGACGTCGCCAAGTTCTTTGGCGATATCGAGAAACACCCGGCAATGACCGTGGCGCGGACCGCTGCGCACAAGCATGGACTGAGCCAGACCCAGTATGAAGGTTTCATCAACGAAGTCTATGGCGAGCTGGCCAAGAATGGCGGCCTGGCCGAGCCCTATGATCCCAAGGCCGAAGTGAGCAATTATGCCAAGGCATCCGGCCTGGACGCGATGACCGTCAGCCAGCATTTCACCCAGAACGAAACATTCGCCAACGGATTGTTCGACCAGCTCAGCAAGAGCCTGCCACCCCAGCTGGCCGACCAGGCCAAGGCTGAATTGATCGCGCTGACCGATACGGCTGGCGGCAATGCCCTGTTTCAGGCGCTTGCTGCACGCCTCGCCGATAGCGGCATCCGCATTGCTGGCGAAGGCCACAATGCCAATGGTCCGCTCAGCGACGGAGATCTGGACAAGCTGACGGCCGATCCGCGTATCGATCCGCGCAATGAAAATCACAAAGACCCAGCCCAGCGTTATGACCCCACGCTGCGCCAGCGCTACACCGATGGCATGGCCGCCCGGGGCCGCAAGAAATACGGCGCCAGTGCCTAGCCCTAAAGCCTGAATGAAACCCCGCCCCGAGGCGGGGTTTTTGTTTGCCCGGTTGACGGCACGCCTGCGCGCCTAGCGTGAAGGCATCACTAGCGGGAATGCGGACCTGTTAGTGTCGGTGGCCTCTCCGACCCCATGCGGACCTGCCGACACACGCGGCCTCTCCGACACCCCGGTGTTTCCCAAAGCATCGGAGCAAAGACATGACCATCCAGGCACCCGAGTGGTTTCGTACCGAATACGAAAACCGTGCCATGCACATCTATCAGACCAAGGGCAATCGTCTGCGGACGACCATCAAGCCCGCGACCAGCTTCAATGAAAACAACGAAGCTGTGTTCTTCCTTGCCGGCAAGACCGTCGCCCGTAAGATCGATCGCACCACATCGCCCACGCCAGGCGGCGGCGACCGCAAGAAGTTCAGCGTGCAACTGTCCACCTGGCAGGCGTTCGACGAGATCTCCGACTTCGACATGGATCGCACCAAGCCGAAGGAAAACGAGATCATCTACGAAAGCGGAGCCATGGCGCTGGGTCGCGCGACCGACATCGAAATTTACGATGTCATGAAGGTCGCAAAACCAACGATCCCCGGCGCCGCATTCGACTTTTCCGCCGGCGCCTTTACAGCGGCCCAGGCGATGCTGCTCGCCCGCACGATCCGCCAGCAAACCAAAGGCGCCTCGGCAGACGGCAATGTCTATTGCGGCCTGCCATCGGATGCCTTTGACCAGTTGCTGGCCAACAAGGTGGTCTACAACGCTCCGCCAATCGGCCAGGGCTATGAAGCATTCCTGATCCCGACCGAAAGTCGGTTCTGGCGCGGCGTGCACTGGTTTGAACTGATCGAGGAAGATGAAGGCGACTTCTTCGCTATCCCCGAGGCGAACAAGTGCGATGCCTTCATCTGGTATCACGACGCCATGGGATGGGGGAACAAGGAAGACCTCACCATGATCCCGCAGTGGGATAACCGCATGCAAGGCGGCGGCGGCTGGACCTTCAATATGAAGGCCAAGGGCGCTGCTACCACGCTGCAGGAGGGCCGTGGCGTCGAGCGCTTCCGCCTCGCTACCAACGCCAATCTGACATTCGTGTAATCACGCCGGCCGGGTAACCGGCCGGTCTCCCCTTGCGCCGCATAAGCGGCCTGTAGAAGGACTGCAAACATGGCATTTCACGCCAAAGGCTTTCACACTCTGGGATTGATGGGTGTTCCGGCCGACACCTCAGATCCCGGCAATGTCCGTCAGGTCCACACGTTCATCACCAATGATGATCGTGCGACCGTCGAGACTACCGATTATTTCAGTGCCCTGCTCACGCCACGCGGCAAGGTGCGTACCGGTGACCAGCTCGATGTCACCTTCGATGTCGACGGCTCGCCCGATCGGCGTGCCTATACGCTTGTGGTGGTGCCCGGCACGTCGGTAACGCTCAAGCCGCAGGGCGATGACAAGGGCAGCACTGCCCGGGCCGTGGTGCCGACCGCAGACGGGCTCACGACAGGGCTGATCCTGGATACGGACGAATTTGTCGAGGCCACCAGCGCAGGCGCCAACAATATCCTGACGCTGCCACTGGCGACGGCAGCAACGCGTGGCCGTGAAATCGCCATCTGGGTTGTGCCATCGACCAATTGCGAACTGCGGACACCTGACGCCACCGGCCAGACCATCAATGGCGTCGATGCCGATGGTACGCAGGAGGCGCTGCTGACCCATAGCCAGCTCTATATCGCGCGCCAGCACCTGGCGACCGGCTGGCTGCTGCAGGCATTCACGGCTCTGGGCGCGGTCGCAACCGCAATCGTGCCCGACTAGCTTCCGACGCCAGCCAGGGGACGGGCTGGCTGTTGAAGGGCGACGCAGGGCTGACGCTCCCTGCGTCGTCAATTGTCAATGCAAGGTTGGATTGCCATGGCTCTGCTGCAGCACCTCGATATCGTCAATGCCGCCTGCGCACGCTTTGGCGCAGAGCCCTTTGAAAGCCTTGATCAGGATATTGAGGGCGCCGGCCCCGTATCGCTGCTCTATGAAGATCTGGTCGGCTTCAATCTGGGCATTTACCTGTTCAGCTTTTCCAAGCAGCTGTTTGCCCTATCGGTCGACGATGCGATTGCGACGCCGCTCTCAGGCTACAAATATGCCTTCGACCTGCCCCCCGAAGCGCTCGAGCTGCCGATCTATGTCACCGATAATGTCAGGGATCCCGATCACCGCTTTTCGCGCTATGTGATCCTGGACGGCAAGGTGCATGCCGATGCCAACCCGCTGTTTGCCATGTGCCGCTATTTGCCGGATCCGCGCAAATGGACACCAACCTTTCGCAGCGCCACCGTGACCTCATTTGCCAGCAGGCTTGCGCTGGCACTGGCTGACGATCGTAACCTGGCCAATGACCTGACGACCGAGGCTTATGGCAACCCATCGGAAAATTATCGCGGCGGCCAGCTTGGCGCTGCCATCCGCGCCGACAGTTTCTCCACACCGCCACGCAGCAATAACTGGCTGTCCAGCAATGTGCTCATTGATGCACGTGGGGGAAGCTGATGGTCGGTCGCCCCGGACGCCTGCAGACCGTTTTTCATTCCCTCGAAATTGACCCGCTGCTGCACGAGCGCAGTGAGCTCAAGGCAAATTCATCGGGCCTGGCCTATGCCGAGAATGTGCTGGCTTTCCCCCAGGGCGGCTTTCGCAATCGCAATGGCACACGCGATATCGGCGCCCTGGCTGTCGACGCATCGCGGCTATTTGCCTTCAACGCATCGGAGGGATCGACCTATGATGTGGTGCTGCGCGACGGATTTGCCGATATCTGGGGCGAAGCCGAACAGCTGCAGACCGTGATCATCGATGGCTTGACGAGCGCCACGCTGCCCGAAATCACCACGGCGCAGCAGCTCGATACGATGCTGATCTTCCATGAGGATCTGCAGACGCGCCGCCTCAAACACGCCGGGCCCACCAGTTGGTCAGTGGACAATGCGCCCTGGGAAGGCATTCCCAGCTATGACTTTGGCAGCGATATCAATGGCGACCCCTATACCAACGGCGTCGCCGCAGTCTGGACCATTGAATTTGTGGGGCTGGACAATGGCGTGAGTGCCTTTGTGCTGACGATATCGGGGCAGGACACTGTTTCGCTGACCTATAATTCGGACATGGCCACGCTGGCCAATGTGGTCAAATCGGCCCTGCTTGACCTGCCCAATATCGCGACTGGGCTGGACGTGGCCACAGCAACAGGCACCAAGCTGGAAATCCGGTTTCTCGGCACCGGCAATTCAGGCGATGGCTGGGCCGTTTCCGGCCGACTGATCAACAAATCCGATGCTGCCATTCTGGCCAGCAAGACCACGCCGGGCGTATCGCCGGGCGAACCGCTATTTTCGAGCGTGCGCGGCTGGCCGCAATGCGGCTGTTTTACCGGTGGGCAACGGCTGGCCATTGGCGGCTTCAAAAGCCTGCCCAATGCCTGGGCCTTTTCACGGCTGGCCGATTATTTCAACTATGACGAACGGTTCGACGAGGCAGACGGGCCTGCGCTCGTGCCCATGGCTGGCGCCGGCGGCGAACGCATCGAGCGCATCGTGGAAAGCCTGAACCTGCTGATCTTTACCAGCAAGGCCGAATACTGGCTGGCTGATCGCGCGCTCAGTCGCACTGTGGCGCCGCAGCATGTCGAGGCCTCGACACATGGTTCCAAGCGTGGCGTGCCAATTGCCAAGAACGAAGGCGCCGCCGTCTTTACCCATAGCCAGGGCGGTGTGATCAGCGAACTGCGCTACACCAATGTCGAAGGCAATTTTGCGGCCCTGGATATTTCCCTGTTCGGTTCGCACCTGGTGCACGGGCTGGTCGATATCGCAGTGCGCCGTGCCGCCCTGTCGAGCGATGGCCATCAGCTGCATATCATCAACGATGACGGTTCTGCACGCGTTGCCACCATGCTGCGCGAACAGGACGTCATGGGATTCTCGCGCATCACCAGCGACAACGCCACTTTCAAGGCCGTTGCTGTCAACGGCCGCAATCAGGTGAGCTGGATTGTCGATCGCCCGCAGGGGCGGCGCCTGGAGCGCAGTATCGACGGCCTGCTGCTCGACGAAGCAATCAGCGCCACCAATGAAACGCCATCGGCACTGGTGCCATGTGGTGCACGGTTTAACGGTCGCGAAGTCTGGTGCCTGGCCGATGGCCATGTACTGGGGCCTTTTACCGTGAGCGGCGGCGCGCTGACGCTGGCCTTCCCTGTTTCGGAATGGACGGTCGGCACCTGGACACCGCCCAAGGTCAATACCCTGCCGATCCCGCGCGATATTGGCTCCAACATGGTGCTCAAACGCAAGGCCCGCATTCATTCGGTCAAGATCTCTGTGATCGATACCACCTCGCTGGCGATATCGACCAATGGGCGCCCGCTGCAGGATGTCAGTCTGCGGCGCTGGGGTATGCAGGCCGACGTACCCGAACTCAACCAGGGCGTCACCGGCGAGATCACCGTGCGCGGCCTGGTCGGCTATACTGACCAACCTTATTTGACCATATCGCAAATCCGGCCAGGTCGGCTCGAGGTGCGCTCGATTACCCTGGAGGCAAGGCTCTGATGGCTGAACTTTTGACCACGTTCTCCGCGCTGGGCCTGTCGGGCGGCGGCGCCACGGGTGCCGCAACGGCAACAGCGGGCGTTGCAGCCACCACGGCAACCACTGCTGCAGCCGGCATTGGTGCCGCCAGTTCAAGCGCGCTATCGATTTTGCAGGGGGTCGCAACAGCCGTTTCTGCCCTTGGCGCAATCGGTGGCGGCCTATCTGCAGCCAATGCCAGCAATGAGGCAGCGACGGCAACCGAGCTGCAGGCCGGACAGGAGCAGCTTGCCAGCGAACAGCGCAGCCTGACCATGAAGCGCGAACTGATGAAGGTGCTCGGTGAAAACGACGTCGCCTTTGCAGCTGCTGGTATCGACGTGGGATCGGGCGGCATTGCCGAACAGACCCGTACCCGCGCCAAACAGGACGCAGCCACCGATATCAATATCAATCGCAGCCAGGACGAATACCGCCGCGCCCTGATGCAGGCGCGCGCACGCGGGTTGCGGCGCCGTGGTGGCGAACAGGTCTTTTCCGGCCTCCTCAGCGCAGTGGGTACTGGCGTCAACTATGGCATGGACCTGGCAGGGCGCGGCTAATGGGCACTTGTATCGCCTCACGCGCCAGAAGCGCTCCGGCAGGGCGCGCGACGTCGCGCGAGGTCCTCGTTTCACTCGTCCGGGGGGCGGCCGATGGCAAATAGGCAAATCCAGAAATATCAGCCGCGCGCGCAAATCGCCGATACGCCCGACTATGTTGTGGCCGGTGGCGACATTGCCCAGACCCTGACGGCGCTGGGCGGCAATGCAGCAGGCCGACTGCGGCAGATGGCCGACAATGCGCGGGCCAAAGAGGGGGAAATGGCTGGCATGAATGCCGGCCAGGTAGCGGGCGCCGGCTATATCGAACGACAGGCCAGCATTGCTGCCGCATCGGGAACGGCTATAGTTTCGGGCGAGCTGGTGGTGAAAAGCGGCGACCTCAATGGCGTCAATTCAGACTTGCTGGACCGCATGAAAAAACTGCAGGGAGCGTTTGGTGCCCCGCTGCCGATTATTTCCGGGTATCGCGACCCCGCCCGCAATGCCAAGGTCGGCGGCGCCAAATCCAGCCAGCATCTGCACGGCGGAGCACTTGATATTGATCTGACTGGTGTAAGCCAGCAGGAACGTCAGCGCCTCATTCAGACGGCATCCGCCCAAGGTTTTACGGGCATTGGCGTCTATGATAATTCGCTGCACCTTGACATGGGTGCCCGACGTGCATGGGGCCCAAGCTACAAGCGCGCCAGCGTCCCGGCTTGGGCTTCTGGCGCAATCGACGCTCATCTTGCCGGTGGCGCCAAAGCCCCGCCACCCGAGGCGCCAGCCACGGGCGGGCTCAACCCACAACCCCTGGCGCTGCGCAATGACAATACGATCTATGGCGACAATTTCGACGCGGCCGCCATCCGCACCTATGGCTGGCGCCTGCAGGAAGGGGTCAGCAATGATCTGGGTGCAGCCTATGAGCAGAACAAGGATGATCCCGCTGCCTGGAACAAGGCACTGGGCGATATCCGCGACAAATACAGCCAGGATGGCAACTTTAACGATCCGCGTGTCCGCGATGTATTCGACAAGACTTTTGCCGAGCGCAGCCAGACCTATACCAGCTCGGTAACGCAACGCAGCGAGGCCCGGCTTATCGCCGATCAGTCTGCCGCATTTGGCAGCGGCCTGGACGCCATGCGCGGCGACCTCGAAAAGCAGGCTTATCTGCTGGGTGCCAATCCCGATGGCGATGCCATTCTGGCAACCCAGTCAGCGCGGATCCTGAACAATATCGACCATGCCCAAGCAACCAATGTCATCAGCTCCAGCGCGGCGGCGGCCGAACGCGACAAGCTGAATACGACACTGGCCTATGCCCGCACCAATGGCGTATTCGCCGCGCTGCCATCGCCGGCCGCCAAACAGGCATTTGCCAATGATCTGCTGACCGAATGGGCCGCCGGAAAGGGGCCACTGACCAAGCTGGGCTTTAACCAGGTCAAGGCCCTGGCCGATCAGCTTTCGGCCCAGGCCCTGATATCGCAGAACCAGCAGACCGCTGCCACCAAGGCAGATCGCAGCGCGGTGCAGGGGCTGATCGAGAACGACATCGCGTCGATCGCCGCCACCGGTATGGGGATCGATACGGTTGCCAATGGCCTGACGCCAGACCGGATCGAGGCTTTGGGGCTTGATCCGGCTGCCTGGTCGGCAGCGCGTGACCGCGCCCGACAGGGCTGGGAAGCCACAGCCGGCATGGAGGCCGAGACCCCGGCCGAACTCAATGACCGCCTCGCCGCGCTGGCGCCCGTACCCGGCGCACCTGACTTTGTACAACAGAGCGAAATCTATGCCCAGGCTGTGGCGCAGGCGCAGGACGTGCTCAAACAACGCGCCATCGACCCGCTGGGACAGGCCGCCAAGGCGGGCGCCATCAAGCTCGAGCCAATTGACTTCACAACAGCCGATGGCATGGCCAGCTCACTGCAACTGCGCGCCCAGCAGGGCAAGGCTGTGGGTGACATGTATGGCATGGCCCCGAGCTATTTCCGCCCCGAGGAGCGCGCGGCAATCGCCAATGCGCTGCTGGACAATCCGGCCATGCTGCCCGGCTTTGCCGCCAGTGTTGCCAGCACTTTTGGCGATGGCGCGAGCACGGCGCTGAGCGAACTCAGCGATGCCGGACCCGAGCTGGCGCATGCTGCCGGCATTACGCTGGCGACCGGCGATACCAGCGTGGCCACCGACGTGGCGCGGGTGCTGGCCGGCCGGCGCGACAAGACCATCAATGTCAAAATGCCGACCGATGCCGTGATGACGACAGCGGCCGCCAATGTGATCGGTTCGGCGATGGCGCAAAACCCGGCGACCCGGGCAGCAGTGACCAATGTGGCCGGTATGCTGTTTGAGGGGCAGGCGGCCGCCATGGGGTTTGATCCCGCAGATATCAAGACCGAGGGATCGGCGGCCTATCTTGCCTATCAGCATGCCGTCAATCGGGCGCTCGGCTCGAGCCTGGTCAATGGTCAGCAATATGGTGGGCTGGCCATGGTCAATGGACAGGAGATCGTGGCGCCAACCCAGATGGCAGCTGACCGCGTAGAGCCGCTGCTGCGCTCGCTGCGCGCCGAAGACCTCACAATCATGGCGCCGATCCGCAGCGGCAACGGCATTGAGATCACAGCAGGTGACCTGCAGAATGGTCGCCTGCTGACCATTGGCGACGGGCAATATGCCGTTTCGCTGGGTGACCCGGCCAGTCTGACGCCCAATCTGGTGATGGGCAGTGATGGCCAGCCCTGGGTGCTTGACCTCTATGCGCTCGAACAGGCCGCAGCATCGCGGCCAACACCCAATGAACTCCAGCAGGGGATCAATCTCGGGCTGGGCGCATCGGGGATCGGAAGCCTGTTCAAATGGTAGCAAAACGTGTTCCATGGTCCACGCCTGACCTGCCATCGACCGCCATCGCCGCCGGCGGCATGGCCAGCGGCACCGATATCGCCGGCGCCGCCTTTGACCAGATGTACCATGTGGACAATACCACGGCAGCCAATGACAGCCTGGTCGATGCCTATGAGGCCTTGCGCCGCGACGTGAAGACCGCGACCGGTACGGATCTGGGCAATCCCATGATGTACCCGGTTGCCAGTCTGGTGCCTAATCCGCTGACGATGTTTGCCGGTGCGCCGATGGCAACAGATATTGTTGCCGAACAGCGCCTGCACTTTATGCAAAAGCTCAATGAGCTGGCCGCAGGCTATCCAGCCGAGGCCGTAAAAAGCTGGGCCCAGCGTGATCCGGTGCAGGATGCCGAGGCGATTGCCCGCGCCTCGGATGAAAATCTGGCCATGCAAATGCAGAGCCGCCCCGGCTGGGACAAGTATGTCTATGCCTTTGGCGGGGCTGCTGGCGCCTCTTTGCGTGATCCGGTGACCATTGGCTCGCTTTTTGCCGGGGGCGGCCCTGGCGGCGCCCGCACGGTGCTGGGACGCGTATTGGCGACAGCCGGAAGCGAGGCGCTGATCAATGCCGGCACTGAGGCCGTGATGCAGCCCTGGGTGCAGGACTGGCGCGCCAAGGCGGGCCTTGACCATGGCTGGGACCAGGCCGTGAGCAATGTTGCCTTTGCTGCTGGGCTGGGTGGGTTATTTGGAACCGCTGGACGCGGGCTTGCCGAAACGGTTGACTTTTCCCGACTGACGCCAGAGGCCCGCGCAGCCATGGCGCCCGAGCTGCGCGGCGCGATCGACGCCGGCAATGTGCTGGGCAGCATCGAAACGCAGCGCCCGCCCGATGTCAGTCCACGCCAGCATGAAAGCCTGCTGGCCGAGGCCGAACTTGCGGTCCATCACCAGCCCGCCGCGCCAGCCATCGAACCCGATGATATGCAGATCAACCGCATCGTG
>Ga0070751_1000238_pt1 | contig 38283 bp, 58 predicted proteins | sample VirMetDEL_Aug_28_FD_78514 | JGI IMG/M metagenome (GOLD analysis project Ga0070751, IMG submission 78514) | Aqueous microbial communities from the Delaware River and Bay under freshwater to marine salinity gradient to study organic matter... | ecosystem: Environmental > Aquatic > Marine > Coastal...
CTCAACGCGCTCATTGCTCTGAGGATCAACCCCCCCATCCCCAGTGGTGTAATGGGTCTATGGGGAAGCCGTTAGCGTCACACCCTATGACCTTGCCTGACTTCTCTTGTCTCTGTTTGTGGCTGTCATGGCATCGCTTACACAATGCCTGCCAGTTATCTCTATCCCAGAACAGTCTCATGTCTCCCCTGTGTGGGGTGATGTGGTCTACTACCTTTGATGGGGTGAGCCTGTCTATCTCTTTGCACATTACACATAAAGGATGGACTGATAGATACAATGCCCTGGCTTTACGCCACTGCCTGTCATAAGGCTTAGATGATCCGTAGTTCATCCCACTGATAGGGTGATTAACCCGTCCACTGTTTGGCTCTCGGACGTGCCGCAGGTAATCCTTATCTGGTATGTGCCTGTTGTTGCAGCATCTACGGTGAACTGTATTGCTTCACCTATCGGTACACTCACGCCATTGATACTGAGCACACCTGTAGAGACAGCCTTGTTGGTAATGGTCAGCTCTGTGGTTGTTACCTCTACCACGGTGGGCGTACCTGTGAGGGTTTCCCCTGTGTCCAGCTTCCCACCAAAGTCCACTGCTATATGCCTCACCTCACTGGCTGACATCTCATGTATCTGGGGGGCTGTGCTAGTCATTGTCACCGTCTACTGTGTAATGTAATCGACTGAGAGGCAGGGTGTAGTGCATCCTTGTCCCGCCCAGTGTGTACTCTAGGTATTCGTCTGCCAGGGTGTACTCAAGCCCCGGTACTCCTGGGGCCACTACATCAGCATCCCCAAATCTGAACAGGAGCCAGAGCGTACCCATCAGGCAGGGTCTATTGTGGTGATTGGGTCTCCGGCAGTGGTGGTCACAGATGCCGACCAGCTTGCAGTGGTGTCATCTTCCTTGGTCACTGTGAGCGTACCACCAGATATGGAGACTTTGTTTCTGTTCATTCTGAGCGCCTGACGTACTGTCCTGACTACATCGCTGCCTGAATCTGTCCCTGTGGACATATCCCTGTTTAAGATGGCATCAGCAATGGCGTTCCGCTCTGTAGCGGTAAGCACTACATCGGCATCGGTATCAGCCAGGATTGCATCCAGAATCAGGTCGAGCCTGCCGCCATTTGTCCAATCGCCCTGTAGCTCATTGGTATCAATCAGTATTGCATCTGTGGACGCTTTAATGGCGCCTACATTGGCGTCCACTGTGGCAAGGGCAGAGGCTGTGGCGGCACTGTCTGTGCCTCTCATATCCGTGTTGGTGGTACAGGTATCCACCAGATCGACATTCACAACAGCGCCAGCCAAGGTGGTAATGGCTCCATTGGATACAATGTCAGTGGCGGCTATGTTATTCAGTGCCGCTATATCAGCGGGGATACTTGTGCCGGTATCGACCAGAATAGCATCCACATTAGAATCAATCGTTCCCAACTGGGTGTCCATGTTAGCCGAGGCCATGCCTACAGCAGAGCGCACACCGGCAGCGTCCAAATCATTCAGATTAGTGTTAGCTGTCAAGACTCTTGTGCTGTATGTCCACACGTCCTCTGCGGTAATACCAGAACCACCGGCACCGGTGACCCACGCAGCATCGCCACGATCTCTAATCGCTTCCAGTGAGTCAGTAGTACCTGAGAAGGTCGCACCTTTAATATCGGTCAAGTGCCCCTCAATGGTTGTGCCGGTATCTGTAAGGATTGCCGCCGTATCTGCCTTGATTGCGCCCAAACCATCTGTGCCATTGCTCAAATCTGTCTGTATGCCATCCACAACAGTGTCCACTGTGTCTACTTTGCCCTCGATAGTCGTCAATGTGGCAGGTAGTGTTGTTCCTGTATCCACAAGAATGGCGTCCACGTTCGAGTCAACCGTAGCCAGGGCAGAAGCCTGTGCAATGCTTGTCATAGCCCCGGCATCTGGAATAACGTCTGTTACTGCCTTGATAGCAGCAACCTCTGTATCTATGTAACCCGCTATGGTGGCAAGTGTTGCTGGCAGCGTGGTTCCGGTGTCAGTCAAAATGGCATCCACGTTAGAATCGACCGTTGCTAATGCAGAAGCCGTTGCTGCGCTATCCGTTCCGCGCATATCGGTATTGGTTGTCACCGTATCGCAGAGATTGATAGAGGTGGCAGAAAGGTCAACGCTTGTGGTTGGGTTTTCGACGTTGCCCCAATCAATCCCAGCCGCGCCTGTTGCAGTCACATCAAGAGTGTTCCCGACTGTTATTTTTGGCCTGTACAGTTCAATGGTTCTTGTGACCGGAGCCATACCAGCGTGGGTGATATGGAAAACCATTTCCTCAGTATCATTACCAGAGCCGATGGTCATATCTTCATCAAGCAGTAATTCGTACACACCCGGCATATTTGATGAATCTGTTTCGTTAATCGTCGGGGTGGTCATTGCAGCCGCCACACCGCCATCTCTTGAACGATAAACGGTAAAGCTCGATAGCCCGGTTTCTCTGGTGGCAAAGTCAGTCGCATCGACCGCCACAAAATAAATATATTGGTCTGTGGTTCCGCTTGGAATCCTCACTGTAAAACGCCTCCAAGCCTATGTGCTGAGATAGTGGCAAACTGTCTGCCGAGATTTTGCGAACTAGGTGGAATTGCAGCCACTCCACCACCACCGCCGCCACTCGAGAAGGCAAAAGCCCACCCAAGAATAGCCGCCGCTGGATTGGTCGATAGCGTATAAGTCCAGCCATTTGAATCGAGCGAATAGCCAGATGCCAGAAACGCATCTGCCGAACCTTGATAATCCAGCATCCTGAATTGATCGGATGACAGCGATTTACAAACCGTATCTGCTGAACCATCTTCGTCTGACGTGCTTATGGTGTGTACTTGGCTGCTGTCTGTAAGCGCGAATGCGAGAGAAGCCGAGGGTGCAGCGGTGTCCAGCGTGTCATAAGCTGACGGGCCTTGAATTAAGCCCATTTGTGTAAATTCTGGCTGGAACGATAGACCGCTTTCTACCAGGTTCCCGCTTGTAGGGATGGACACGTCAGTAAGCGAGAAATCAACGCCAGCCGCAAACTTTAGCGCGAGCTGGATTGTTGTCGTGCTAGATGAGGAAGATGTAGTGTGGGTGTAGCCAGTTGATGTTATATCGCTGATCGTTAGGTTCCAGCGATTAGATCCAATTAAAGGCGCAACCAGTGCATAGGTATCAGATGCTATTGTGTTCTGGTCGCCAGATGATGACCCGCTGTCTCCACAAAACCCGATAGATTTCTGTGTCGGGGTTGTAGCGTTATCGTTGATAACACAGCCGTATGCAAATGGAGAGTGAACTAGCCCACCGCTTGACGAACTAAAGTTGTGCGCGAGAAACAGCACATCGAACTCAAAGCCGATGCCTGTGTATGTCTGCGCGGCAGTGCTTGATTGAAGCCCTCGCTCGACGCACTTAACAGAATCAAGATCAGCCCCACCCCATAGAACCACGGTCAATAAATAACCGGCCGGGACAGCGTTGCTATCTACACTAACTCGAACCCCGTCGGCAATCCATGAGACAAAATCTAAACTACATTTGGTACCTCCGTTTGGATCAGCCACTATGGCAATAGAGCTGCCGCCAAAACCGGGAGTCCTTTGAGTGTCAGTGCTAGTCTGACCATCCTCATTAGCAATAGACACGCAGGTCGAGTAAGTGCCGTCAGAGAACCCAGCAGATACAGCTCCATGTGAAGCAATGGTATCGTCAGTGACTGCTTCTGACAAAAAGAACTGAGCAGCTTTGGGCGTACCAAAACCTGAGATTGTTATGTCTTGATTGCCGGTAGCAGTATTAACCGCAACAACTGTAAACTCGCGCTTAACGTCAGCCATTATTCTGTTGCACCACTGTCCAGCCAATCGCCTATAGCTTTTAGCTCAACCACAGTCAGGTCTACCGGATGATCGGCACCAAAATCAATATCATCGGCATACAGGTCATCGGTGCGACCATCGGTGCGCTCGTTCGCGGCCTTCCAGTACAGCAGGCTTTCACGGGCATACATGCTGTTGACGTATTTACTGGTGTAGGGCCGCTGTAAACCATACTTTCTGGTTTCGTTGGTGGAGCTGGTCATCTGCACTTTCAGGTGTTCCGGTAATACTTTCTGCGCGTAGTCCAGCGCCAGATCATCGTAATCGTATAGCGGCACATCACCGCCAACCGCATGGCAGCTTGTGCATTTCGCCTCAAAGATCGGTTTGATGTCTTTAGTGTAAGTGGGCACCGGCATGGCTTCCGTCAGGTCAAATGCCGGGGCACTGAACGCCATTGATTGTTCGTAGGGGCGGCCTTCTTTGGCATGCAGGTGACAACCCATACAGACGCGCTTCTCGCCCTGCCGCAATGACTGGGGAACCTGATCGCGTTTAATGATTCGTCCGTCTGAATCTACCCCCGCCATCACATAGGGCGTTTCGCAGGGCAGTTCCGCCTTGAATGATTTGTCCGCCAGCAGTGGCACATCACCCAACAGCCTTAAATTGTTTCCTGTTCGGTTTGGTGGGCGAGAATACTCGCGGTTCGGGATGACCTCATAAAATCGGATTGCAGCTAATTCGCTATGATCTATGGCTTCCATCAACGCGCCGTTGTTGTTGACGGTTTTGTACTGCTCATTAAATACCCACGCATCGCGGTAGTTGAGCGCATCGGTTGACCCGGCATCAGAACTGGCAATCTGACAGGAGCCGTCATCGGTGTTAACCAGTGCCGGTGTGGGAATGTCTCTCGATACCACCACACGGGCGCTGAACTCGTGCCACTCTGGGCGATCAACGATTTTAACCAGATCATCGGGCGAGTCACTTGGTATCACGGTGGTTTTATACAGACCCACATCACAGCCGATGTCGTCTCCGATCTTGTCCGGGGTGCTGGGTACACCTGTTGCGACTTGCGTACACATGCCGTTACCCACGGACAATAGAAGTTGATTGTCTGGAGTCCCTTCGGGCCAGCCCACTTTCCCGAGGTATTTACCATTCTCATCTTTGCGGGATGTGGCGTCCTCAGAAGTAGACCAAATCGCTGCGCTGTAAAGATTTTCTGGATTAAATTCTGGCGCTGGGCCTTCAATGCCGTGCAGTTCAGGCTCCCAGCACACAACATCACCCAGGCCGAGGTTATTGGCTCGGTAATAATTCACTGTGCAAATGTCGTCATTGGCCCGCTGACCCAAAAAGTGCAGGGCTTTTCGTGTATTGCTGCGAGGATTTGAGCCAATCAATCGGGTGCCGTGTGCCCCAATCAATGCTGTCATATCCCCGCCACGGTAATCCATATCCAGTATTTGCCACATATTGCTACTGGTTCCGGGCCAATTAATACTGCCATTGGTGGAGCCATACGATAAGTTGTGGCTTAACCACTGCGAGCTGTAGGCAACCCGGCCATTATTCAATAGAAAGGGGTGCAGGGCCGCCGTCACTTCGTGAGGGGTAATGTCTTTGACGTTCGTGCCATTTTCATCTGCTATGTAGATGCGGGGTTCTCTATCCCCAGAGTGGTTTATGCGATCCCGAAACGGCGCATAAAACCCATCCCGAGTGGAGCCAAACATCATTTTTCCGTTGGGCAACCATATCGGGGAAATGTCTTTATTGCCCTGATTGTGGGGCCATGCGGTCAGAGACTCACTCGCAATGTCATAGATGTAAATGCGGGCGTCCGTGTTCGAGCCATTGAGCTGCTGGGGCGGGTAGTTGCGATTCTCGGGCCACGGTGGTTTTAGTCCGTCGGCTGAGTAGACAGAGAAGGCAATCTTTGAACCGTCCAGTGACGGCATGGCATCGAACGGCACACAGGGCCGTGCTTTGTCCATGCAGTCATAGATGATTTTCTCAGTGCCATCTTCCGCCCGCAGCACCAACTGCCCCGGCGCGTTGAAGCCATCGAACTGGCGACCCACTTCCGGCAGGGAGTCCATATAGTCCCAGTTGTCGCTGGTGTAGTCGCCGCTGCTCAGTGTAACGGTGTGTTCACCGTGAGTGCGAGGGACGCGGGTATAAACAATCACCTCGTCGCTTGGCGTGGGATCAACCACAACGGGCGGTTCTTCTGGCTCTGGCTCCGGTTCTGGATCATCCACGCCGTCATCGGGTGGCGTGACAGCATCACCGCTTGTTTCAATCGTGGCCGTTGGACGGATCACTTTGTAAGTGCCGTAGGGAAGGTTAAGCACCTTCTCCAGCGCCTTTTCATTGCTTGTTGATCCAGGAACACCATCGATGGGCACACCGTTCTCGTCGGCAATGATCAGGTTGGGCCATGTGGTCTTAACATCGCCAAAGGCATAACAGCCTATGACAAGACCAAGGATCAAACCTAAACAGCAATGTATAAGGATTGCTTTGTAGTTCATAAATTCCTGTTTTCCAGTGCAGCCATATACCGCTCGATTCCGTGAGCAGATCGACTAATACCGGGTTTTTTGTTCAGATATGTACGCTCGACCGAAGTTGAACCCCAAGGTGGGGCAAACCTGATCCAGTCGTTTTCGTTTAAATAGGAAGTAGTGGGTATCTTCATCGACCGGTAGCGTTCTTCTGCTTTCCAGTAAAAACTGGCAGGCTCACCAAATACAACCACCTCTGAAACGCTTAGGCTCATCCACTTGAGAATAGCAGCCATCTGTACCGCCATCGCAGCGCCTAGACTGTGCCCCGTCAGAATAATGGGCTTGTTGATCTTCACTAGGCGAAGCGCATACCGCTCACACCATGAAACCGCAGCACGACCAAAGCCCTTGTGAACTTGTGAGCCGTTAGGCATTGAATAAGGCCAGAAACGAAGGTCTTTAAATACGTCCCTGGCGTTCCTGATACCGTTAAGGCTGAAATTGCCAGCCAAGACTGACTCGCGCATCTCAGTACCACGGCATGAAATCTCTGTATATCCGCCACGCTGCCTAACCAGTGCGTCATTCTCCGATACCGACCAAATATCCGTCCTGCTTGAATCATAAGAATCGTTGCACAGCACAGCTAGATCGTAGTGTGTTGGCTGCATGGCGGTATCTCGGTTTGAACGGTGTTGCCTTCAACGGTGACAATATCAATGGTTGTCACAGCAACAGTGCATCCGGTTAAGGCGACGGCGGTGACAAAAATAAGAAATTTCAGGATTGCGCTTTTCTTTCGTCAAACTCGACGTGGATATGATCGCTTTCGATCACCACGTCATAGCAGAACCCAAGCCTGGAGGCGATGGCGCTTGCCACCTGTATGATTTCATCCTGATTTGAGAAATAGTGTGTCCGCAGGTCGATAGCTAGACCCTTGTAATGGTAAGAGTCATCCCCGTGTTTCCCGTCCGTGATTGAAGTAATAACAAGGTTGTGGCCCTGTAATGCGTACACCTCATTAGCGACGATGGCGGCAATCATGATCTCTGGTCGCATGCCAAGCGGGTTAACCCCTTTTTTCAGCATCATTTCGCTCGTCCTGCTTATGCATTGAATCCATCTTTGCGTCAAACAGTTTTTCCTCACGCTTGTCACGGCGATAGAAAACAATGGCCTGTAAGACCAAACTGACAACACCGACGATGATCCCAGCCATCACGCCATAATCGGCAACCGTCATCCAGTTCTGGTCTGTCATGGCAGTTTTAGCGGCTCCACTGGCAGCGGCAATACCACCACCAGCAACAGATAGCTTGGGCGTTACAGAGGCAACTACCTGCTCGATTCCTTGAACTTTCTCTGTAAACAAAGCGCCAATGCTCAAAACAAACTCCTGATCGGCAGACATAAAAAAACCGCCACTGTGGGCGGTCACGAATTTAGAAACCCCTCGCAGGGAGCTGATCTTACGGGTAGCTGGAGGGGTATGGCCCATCATGGGCAAAAGGCTGAACCCCCGGACAATGTATGCCGCAGGGATTCGGATATTCATCACGCAAAAGGCGAATGAAAAAAGCCCCGCTATCTGCGAGGCCCAGTATTAGATACTAATAACAGTGTGGCATATTTTCGACGTGCTGTCAATTCATACAGTGATGGACGGATATACAGCTAACCATAGCCAGACTGTCGGAGCATGCTGTTGATCAGCAGCTCCTCTTCATCATGCACATTCATGGGCCAGTCACTGTATGCAGAAGATAGGGCAACCAAGGCGCGACTCAAATCTTCAATTCTTCTGCTTGCCTGCCGGTATATGTCATATCGCTGCATTTTGTCAATTTCAGAATCACCCCATAGCTCAGGAGGCATATTTAAAACGCCGTGTAGATTCACATCACTCATAAATTCACCTCAAACTGGTTTGTCTCTCATATATGCCGTTTTGTGATCGTCTATAACACCCCGTTGCGCTTGACCTGCGGCAAGCGAACAGGAATGTTAGTGTGCTTCTATGAATTCCTCACAATCGCAGTATTTGCAGCCACAAGGGTACATGTCTTCGTAGCTGTCAAAGTGCCGGTAATAAGTATCACCGCACTCACACACTCTATCGTCCCCGTACTTGGGGTTATATTTCCGCTCTATGATTAATTTTTCTATCTCTATGTAAGGGCTTTCCATCGGTGTTTCTCCTGTTGTCCGCACACTAACAAATAATTGCAGCCAGACCTTCGGCTACTGAATAAAAGGGTTATGTGTACGCGCTTTCCATACATCTGCGTAATTTATCCATTAGCATTTCCATATCTCGCCTTTCATATACGGCAAACAACTGCTCATTTTCAAAGAACCCGTCACGCCCAGACGAATCAAAGTCCAGCAATACGCTAGTGCCGTGATCCTCTGCTTCTTGCAACTTATCTGCAAAATCATCGCTTCCAGTACAGTCAGGCCAATACGTAACATTCTCACAGAGAAAGTCGTGCTCCCATGTCTCACCTTTGCATTGCAGTTCACCAAACACACAAGGCTCGTACTTCATAAATAAAGTGCCTTCTGGCAATTTTCTAAATTCTTCTAAATTTACTATCTTCACTCTCCCCTCCACACATAACAAAACGCTCAACTCGGATTCGCTACGCTCCGCGTTTTATCGCGGGGTTATGCCGCCCTTCTCTTTTCTCTCGCCCAATCCTCTAATGGTTGAGCTGCCTGGTCACACCAACCGTCCAATAGAAGTTTCAGATACCGCCACTGGCTCCCACAATCACGCTCAAAGTGCCCCGGTGTATACCCTGCCCTGACAGATAGCTGTGATTGGTCATACAGCGAGAGGCGACTATTATCGCCATCTGGTGGCCTTTCGTATCTTACCTCCCTCATGGCATAGACAGCCAGCTTATCAGCCGATCTCAGCCACCAATCCGGCCTAGATTCCATCGCTATCATCATGCGGATTATGGGCAACAACATGGCCTCACACTTCAACCGAAGCTCTGGTGATTCTTCCACCGTTGCCGACCAGCAGTAACTGCCCCAAACTCTCAGCGTATCACTGAGGGTATTGATCGCAGCCATTGCCCCTTTCTCGTATTTAATATCAATCCGGGTGCCGCTTGAGTCGAAGTATTGGCCTTCAAACTTTTTCAATGGAGAATAGGTAACGTGATGCCAAAGTTGTGGGCCTGTCTTGATGGGCATATCAAAATTCTGCATGCGATTGATCCCGTTATGTATACCGGCTTGCCGTGCAAACCAGAATCGGTCGCCCGGACTCGTAATGAGCGCCACCAATGACCGGCAAATCTCTCACGCAACCTTCACAGTTTTTGCTAGGAAGCCCACCCGTCGGCCCTTCACTGTAATAATCGGGCTTCCAGGGTTGTCCGTGGACGCACATAGAGCAGTAAGTGTCTTGTGATCCACCGACAGCCACCCCGCGCCTAACACATCTTTTACAATCGACCATGCTATTCCTCACACCCTTCGCACATTGGCGGAAACTTTGCCGCTAATTCTTCCTCCGTCGGCGGTTCTTCCATTTCTTCCAACAGCTCACCCACTTCGGAATCAATCTCGTATAGCGCCTGCATCTGCAAATCCGTTATGTTGGTCATCAGGATATTCAGGACGGCTACCTTTTCGTCATCCAGTTTGTGCGCGTACAGCTTATCAAGCAGTGTCTTGATCATGGGGTTTTCTCCAATTCATACTGCGCGTGATAGAACCATTGAGCCATTGGCCTGCCGTGTCTCTCTGCGACCATTGACAGAAACAGCCAGTATTCAGCAACGTGGGCGCTCATATCTTCACCTTGTATCTGATTTCCTCGCCACGCTCTTTGTGCAATACAACACACGTCATTGATCGCTCTGCCCCGTACCCACTACCGGCATGCCAAGCATCCGGCGGGGCCAGCACATTCCACGACTCGAACATCATCCCGCCCACTTCCTCAGAATCCTTGTGGTGAATGTGGCCCGTCCATCCGAATCGGTGCTTGCACTTTCCCCACTGCTCAGACAGATTTCGTGTCACCGCTTCATACATCTGGCTGCGTTTGATCTTGTCGCCGTGGTGAACCACAACCAGGTTCTGACCGAAGTCGAACCAAACGAATTTTGCATAGTTGTCTTTAACCTCAACCCTTGGCTCTGAGTGGAAATACGCTTTGACTATTTCGTTCAGCCACATCGAGGCATCAGGATCGTGGTTCCCCCTGGCGTTAATCACAACCACCTTCTTGTGCTTGTTTAACATGCTGATAATCAGCGATCTCAACAGCAGGCCAGCGAGATTCCCAACCCGCCCCATCCGCCCATCAGTGTCTAGTTGCGCCTTGCTGGTGGGTGTCTGGCTGGTGGTATCGTTTGCGTGTAGAAAGTCGCCCACATTGATCAATACGCCGGTTTCGCTGTTGGGGGATCGGTCTATAAGATTTTGCGTAGTGGATACCAAAAGCTCTGTTGATATGTCGGTATCGTAATCATCCCCGCCAGTTTCAGGGCTCCACGCATACATGCCGAAATGATGATCCCCGATCAGGTAACAGGACATTAAATCCCGGTCTGTCGATTTCGGGGCTTTGATCGCTTTGTGTAGGCCGGACAGCTCTTGACTAAAGGCATCTGCCAGCCCCTTCTGGATTTCCTCAAGGGCAACCTTTTCAGGCTCTTGAATATGCCACTGTAACTTTACAGCCCCATCGTCACCGTATGCCGTGGAAACTCGCTTTGTGGCGAATCCTGGGGCAGCGGGGTGAACAAGATCATGGTCGGGAGAATCGCCCCTCAATGCCGCCCTGCTCTTTAGCTTGTTGATTACCGCATTCACTGCGGTTTTGTTGATCCCCAGCACCGCGCCAGCCTTCCTTTCAGAACCCTCGCGCTGGTATACCTCGGCAATCTCTCGCTGCCGTTCGGTGGTTGCGTACTCTGAAAGGTTTTTGATTGTCATATTCAGCACCAGTTATCAAACTCAATTCGACCCGTTACCCCGAGCGCTCTTTGCTCTTTCATGCGCTCCAGTTCTAACCTGTAATGCTTTCTGATTTCGGACTCGCTCCGCTTGGCAATACGCCCCAGGCTGGTGTCGTTAGCTTTCTGTAACAGAATTTCATATAACCCAGATCCATGTTTTTCCTTGATACGTTTCTCATGTTCGTATGGGTGTGAGCCAACATAGCTATGGCATCCATAGCAAAGTGCTTCACAGTTATCAGGGTCAAACCTTACGCCCCACCTGCCCCTGCCGTGGTAATGAGAGCAATGCAATCCCATGCTCTTTTCCTGGTGTTGTGCGCCGCACCTTTCACAGCACCAACTCGCCCTTTCTCTAACGCACCTAGAAAAGTATTGATCTGCTGCCTTGATCTTTACTGCACCCATAGCCGTTTCCTTAAAGCCCACACATTGATGGATCGGTTAGCTGGAACTTACTGCTTGATCCTCTTTGCATATCGGTTAAGAACCGGCTCATTTGCTCGACGTTGAACAAACTCGTAACCCGCACCGCTTCTTCCAGCATCTTTAATAATTCTTCATAGGAATAACGCTCTTTCAGCGTCCCCCACAAAGCACAGAACATTTCATCCTCGCCAGATAGGATTGGAACGCCCCACTGGTTTTTTGCCCGCGCCTTGATCTCTATTGGCGTGTACTCCCCGCCCTGCTTTGAAATCTCACCGCACCACAGATGAAACAGGCGATTCTGAGCATCCCTGCGCTTCTCCGTGTAGGGTTTGATCTGTACGCTGTATGGCTTGTCTGCTGATACTGGACAGAGAGACACAGCAGCCGCAGCGTTAGCCTTCTGCGCGTCTGTCTTGATAATCCAGAAGTCGCCGTTCATAGTGCAAATGCCGCCTGTGCTATTGGTTAAACAGATCAGGGTCAACTACCCCGGCCTCACAAGATTCAGAGCATAAGCTCTCCCTGCTTCCTCCAAGGAGCACCTGCCTGGATAAATCCTCTCGGCTAATATTTTCATAGGAATCAATAATAGATTTTAAGGAGTGGGAGCCCCTGTACATGATTTCCGGCGGCAAGTCTCTGGATGGTTTTTTATGAACAGCGTCACTAGCGATCATGTCCATAAACTGTGCCGCCATATCTGGTTCGTCTTTTGCGGCAAGCGCAATCTTGTTAGAGCCTTTTTTAATACAAAAGACACAGTTGCCAAGGTGTTCAGGCAGGTCTAAATTAAATTCCTGGTCTTCCCACCAATCCAAAACTTCGCTTTTTGTAATGTCAGAGATTTGAGCCAAATATCTAGTTGTTTTGATTCTATTGTCGGCTGGCTTGGTTTTCTCAAACATATCAAGCTGGCTCTCAGTCGTCTTAATTCTTGATTGCTCGTCTACCCGCATTCCAAGCCAGCGGTAATAGTTACCTCGACCATACTTATCGTTGCAGTATTTATCTGCCGGTATTCCTTTCATCCTGTCGGAGCATAAAGGAGCAGCCACAGTTGGGGTGCCGTGTTTGCGACATACATCCATAAACGGTTCAAGGTCTTGCTTGCAGTCATCAATCTCAACAACTCGATACCCTGGTCCAACACCAAACTCCATGTTGATTATTGTTCTTAGACATGTGAGCTTTATCCCAAAATTCTCGACGACATCTTTAATAAACTTGTATGTGTTTGGGTGTTCCGCCCCAGTGTCACAGTAAATATACTCAACATTTATGTTCTCTCGTTTGCGTCTTTGCTCAAACAGCCAAACCATGTATGCAGACGTCCTTCCACCTGAAAAATTCACCACATGATTTTCCATGCCACACCCTCCTTAATCATCCATCAACCCCTCTGCCCATCGCTCGAAATCATTGCGTAGATCGCCGCGTCTGCTATCTCCTGCGCCTGTTTCGCAAAGGCCGGGTCTATCGCATGGTAGACCGCTACTGGCAGCATGATCATCAGTCCCGGTTTCCACGCGATCATCTCCAGTTCCATCTTGGGGCGCGGTATCTGTTGCTTTTTTGTCATCATGTGCCCTCATGCGGCGACAGCCACGCTCGATAGTTCGTCAATCCACTGCTTCATGGTGAACTCTGTTCTGGCTGTCCACCATTCGTCTGGTCGGTCAAACGCCTTGATGACATTTTTGGATAGCTCCAGGGTTGAGGCTCCAGCTTTACGCGCAAAGAACACGACCTCAGTTGCCACGGTCTGTTTCAGTATCAGTAGCTTGTATTGCTTATGGATCGTGAAAGCGTCGTCTTTTGCTTCTTCGAGAAACCTCGTGACTGACCGCGGCTCAATGTTTGCGATTTTCTTTGCATGGGTTGCTGTGTTTTTCGTCAGCCCAGCAATTTCTTTTCTCATTGCCAAATTTTCTTTCCGCAAAACGGAAATCTGGTCATCCCTGGTTTTCATTGCAAAATGCACTTGCTTTGTATCTCTGGTCATCACACACCCCAATCAATTAATTTCAGTTTCTCCAGCTCACTAGCGCCAACCTTTTTGGCCCGCTCCTGTGCGCCTTTATCCGGCAGTGCCTCACGTTGAAATATCTGGTGGGCAGCGCGAACCCTGTTTGCATCCTTGATGGCTCCGATACAGATACCAATGTCCAAATACTGCCAGCCATCCTCTTTGTTGACTTTTTGCGTCTTGATCCACTCAATACCTCGATCAATCTGCTCTTTCGAGTAGCAAGCAATCTTGTCTGCCCATTCCCGTTTGCTGGCTGCTATCATCCGGTCGTCTTTGAAGTGCCGGTCGTACTCACCCAAATAGATCGCCTTCAAGTGTTGATAGAAATACCCAACCGCCTTGCGCTCAGATTCGTTAAAAATCCGTGGCTCCTGGGCCATAGGTTTTGTCAATGATTGCGGATTGATTGTTGAAACGTGATCCATTGCTGGCTCCTTTCGGTATCACTTCGTCATCCCATCTACGCTGGTTCAGGTATGTGCTTGCGTGAGGGATAAACTGCTTGTCATCGGTAGACCAGTCGCCAACAGCAAAGCGGCGATTGATATTCTGGATAATTGAATCGAGGGTTTTATGGTTTGGTTTTAACGCCGCCCAAGCAGACTCAGCTTTGACCTTGTTGGTCTTTCGAGGGTAGACCTCCCAAAAGTCATCAAAGCGTGGCGGTTGTATTTCTGGCTGCCTGAAAATCAAATCGATACCGTATCGCGGTATCTCTGGTATCAGTAAGAGGGAATCAGGAATCAGTAAGAGGGAATCAGCACGATTACTAGTAGAGGGCTTCGTGTTTTGTTCGTTATATTTACGTGCTTTTTCGATACTCGGTATCGATGTACCGCTATCCTTTTCATTTTTATGGGGATTTTGGTGCCTCTCAAAACCGACAACGTGTAAATAATCGGTATCATCAACGGTGTATTTCACCAGAAACCCGGTATCGATCAACGTGTCGATACAGTCCTCGATACTCTCATCGAAGTAAGGAATGGTATCGATCTTGATGCGCTTCGGTCGATACTCCATATTGCCTCGGTAGTCTGCGATACCCCATAAACCTGCAAATACAATCATGCAGACAGGCCCGCACTCCGCCAGCTTGTCATTCTTGAAAAACCCTGGCTTTATATTTCTTGCTCTAGCCATTCAAGGATGCCCCCTTCTTTGAATTGCAACTTCTGCAAAGTGTTTGCAGGTTGCTCGGACAAAGATCACCGCCTAAAGACTCTGGGTGTATATGATCCACCGTTAAGTTTTGGTGTGAGTTGCAGTGCTGACACCGGTATGCGTCTGCCTCAAAAACAGCCTTTCTTAGAGCATTTGAGATAAGCGCCTTTTTGTTTTTGGCTGGCTCATATAGCCCAAAGAAGCTGTCAAAGTTTTTATTCTCTGCTTGAAAACCACGTTCCCGAAGCAAAGCGATGATCTTAAAAAATAAATCACCGCCTTCGCCGTCACCGAAATGCCAATAACGCGCAAAAGTCTCTGCATTGTCTGATATGACCTTCTCCAGTTGTTCTTCTAGTCTGCGCTCGTCATCTTCCAGTGCTTGCAGAAGCTCTTTATTCGCGCTCACAACATCCCCCAGGCAATCCAGATAAGGATTGAGGCAAGAATGATTAGCGTTGTTGTGAACTGTGGCGTCATGCGATAAAAACCCAAACGATTGCAAGGCCGATGACTACGCCGTATAAAATTCGTGCTATGGATAAATCGGTGCTTCTCATGTTCGTCTCCTGTAAAAAAAGCCCCCGAAGGGGCAATGCTAGGGAGCCTTGCTTCTAGGCCACTTGACCTCGAAGTATGAAAATTTTCCGCCAGGTTCTAGTGTAAAGTAAATGTCCCGGCCTGCACTTAATGCCTGAGATACAGCTCCTTGGGTAACTCCCATGATCGCAGCTATCTCAGCCTGTGTGTGCTTTTCTTTAAATTCTTGTATGTGAATGTTTTTCATAACTCGAATATTAGTGAGTCTATTTATGCCTGTCAAGCACCAAAAGAAATTTAATTATTTTCTTGCAATGCATTATCAGGTTGTCTAATATGCCACACATACCAGATCAAAAGTATGGAGAGAGACATGTATAACTTTGAGCTACCTGAAACCAAAACAGGATACATGACCGAGAAGGCAGTTAAACAGGTTATGGAAGAAATGCGGCCTGAGTCTCCGGTTAGGTTTAAAGCCATGCCGGTCGATGAGCTGGACGAGTACATCGCCGCCTGGGTTGCAGGTACTCACCAAGATTTCATCGAGGAAATGATGATTGAAGTGGCCTACCGCGACCAATTCATCAAGGACACCGTTTCATTGCTATGGACGCATCCAGAAAGCCACTGCGAGGAACTGAAACACAACATCCGAGTTTGGTTTCTGGATAAAAGAGCCAACGATCTGGAGCAAAACATTGAGGCGGTTTTAGATCACGAAAACTGTAATGAGGACGCAGCATGAAATTTATCAATTTTGAATTTGAAGGGAGAGACGCACATGCGGTATCAACATTCATCTGTATGTTTGAGCAACAGTTCAAAGAAAACCCTACGGACGCAGCCCACGAACTTCATAGGAATCTCACGTTCTTGGCTGACTCGCCACAGAGAGAATATAAAAGGCTGGCTGTGCGTGACGATAATATTCTGCCTTTTCGGGATCGCCGGGGAAATGGATTATCAAGATCAGCTCATGGCAGAACAGGCCAGCGTTAGGGGTGCCCCATGAAACCTGAATATCTAGCAGAAGAAATCAGAGATGGTATCCAGTGGTTGAAACTGCAAATCAGCATCCCGCCTTGTGAGGATCACGACGACATAAACGGATACCTGGATGCGCTGGCAGAGGATGCCGATACGCTAATGAGGATGATTGAAAATGAGAAACCCACTCTGCCTACTTATGACTATATGGCGATCCGTGAAACACCTTGAACACGTCAGCGGGTGCGATTTTGAAACTGTCGATGAAACGCCAGAAAACGTACACGTTTTACAGTGTTGTCGATGCGGTAAACGCTCAATCTCTTGGGGTTGGGTCAGCCTGGAGGATCAGAAATGAAAGGCCCGTTAATGTGTTTTGTAGATGACTTTCTCCGTGGTCAGATAGACGCAGACAAAGGTCTGCCGCATCAGGCCGGAAAGTCAGAAGCGTATGACCGAGGCTATGCCGCACAGTATGAGGCAGAGCAGATAGCAAGCGAACAATACCGGAGGGTAATGCAATGAGCATGTCAGAGATTCAGTTAAAGCTGAAAGCGCCTAAGGGCCAGTTTAATAGCTTTGGCAAGTACAAGTACCGGAGCTGTGAGGACATTGTCGAGGCCGTGAAGCCTGTATTGGGTGAGTACGGCTACCACCTGAACATGTCAGACGACATCATCGGATGTGGCGATAGGGTCTATATCAAAGCCACCTGTCGGGTAATGGAGGGTGAGAAGGTTATTGCTGAATCCACGGCCCTAGCGAGAGAGGCAGAAATAAAGAAAGGGATGGATGACGGGCAGGTTACCGGAACCAGTTCCAGTTATGCCCGAAAGTATGCGCTCAACGGCCTGTTTGCTATCGACGACACAAAGGACACCGATACCAATGAACTCAAACACGAATTGGTTGCAAGGCAGAAAGCGGTTGAGGTGGAGACTGATCCAGATATTGTCGCCAAGTTTGAACAGTGCGGGTCACTTGCTGAACTCAAGACTCTGTGGGAGTCGCTCTCACCAGAAGCCAGAAATATACATGCCTCCTTTAAGAATGAAGTAAAGGCTGCACTGGCGTGAGTCTTTCACCTCATAGAGCCGGAAGACTGACAGCATCGGTGTTTGCTGCTGCTATCGGGCTTAACCCTTACATGACCCGCCAGAAGCTGTACAGAGAGCTTACAGGCATCGACGAGCGTTTCATGGGTAATGAGGCGACTCAGTGGGGAATCGATCACGAACAAGATGCAGTGGATCAGTACGAGGCAGAGTTCGGCGTGATACTGGACAAGTCAGGGGCAGATCAGCAATTCATCATTTGCAGTGATAATGGTTGGATGGGCTGTACACCAGACGGATTCCACAATGACACATTGATCGAAATCAAGTGCCCGCATTCCCTGAATCTATATCCAGATGTCCCGGCACATTACATGCCGCAAGTCCAGGGCCAGATGGCTATTGCTAACAAACACGAATGCCACTTTATCTGCTGGACACCAGACGACTTTGCTGTTTGGGAGGTGGAGTTTCATCGGGAGTATTGGGAGCAGGAACTTGAACTGTTAGCCAAGTTTTACGAGCAATGGAAAGCTGACGAGCAGCCGCCAAGATCATCAAAGCCGGTCATGCCGGACGTTAAAACCAATCGAATTTATTAAGAGGAATCACCATGAATAGTTACAACTTTACAGGCAATTTAGGAAAAGACTGCCGCCGATCTGCCACCCAATCCGGCACAGCCGTCTGTGGCTTTACTGTAGCGGTTAAGTCTGGTTACGGAGATAAGGCGCAAACCCTATGGATTGATTGCTCTCTGTGGGGAAAGAAGGCCGAAGGTGGATTGCCTGATTATCTCTTGAAGGGTCAGCAGGTCGCCGTCAGCGGAGAACTGGGTACCAGGGAGCACGAAGGCAAAACCTATCTGACGTGCAGAGTGGATAACGTCGATCTGATTGGCAAGCCGTCAGAGTCGAGGCCGCCAGAAAATCCGAGGCAGTCAGAGCCAGCACCAATCATGGACAGCTTCGATGACGATATTCCGTTCTGAGGGGTGAGAAATGACTGAGCGCATCACATGCCAGGAATGCGGCGACACCTGCGAACTGGAGGGTCAGGCTTTCAGTTCGGCATGGGTGAATTATGGCAGCAACTCAAGGCCCAGCAATCTCGGCAGGTATGTCTCAGATTGTTGCGGGGCTGGGTATGACTACACGATTGAGGTGGAAGATTTGAATGAACATCAATGAAACACAAGCATGGATATTAGATTACGCAATTCCAGAAGCGGGAATGACAAAGGATGAATTTTGCGCTCTCGCTAGAATTAAGACCGTTGCCGACCTTCAGCAGAGTCGCTACCAAAAGGCGCTTGCATATCTGGAGGAAAAGATCAGAGAGCAGTATGCTTCACCGACAAAAACATCGACAACTTAAAACACCATCCGCGCACTTTTCGCGCACTAGCATACAAAGATTTGCGCGGATATGCGACGATTTAGGAAAAAGACAAGGCGACAAAACAGGCTCTAGCCCTTGCAGTGCGTGGATTTGCGGCGATTTGCCACGATTTTCGTTTATTTGCGAAAACCCCCTGTTTGTCCTCTCCTGGGCACCATTTTTATAATAAAAACAACAGTTTAAAAAGGTGTTCGCGTAATATTCGCGCACTTGATCATATTACGGCCCTGTAACCATATCGGTGCCATCGTTAAACAGCCTAACAGTTGCCCCAGCGGAAACAGCAACCCCTGTCTGCCCTGAGCGCTTACAGGTGAGCGTCTGTGCTGTGTCATTGGTAAAGATATACTCTGGCCCATCTTCATCAGGAAACACTATATCCCTGCCTGTGGTCAAAGCCGTACCGCTATCGGTAATAGTGAGGAACTTGTCGCGCCATTCCTCACTGCCTGCGGTTGTGACCAGCGTGTAGTTGGCATCAGATGACAAGTCTACTGTCAGCCTTCCAGCCATAGCCGCCTCCAAAAGACGAAACGCCTCATTTGCCGTTACATACTGATCTACCTGACCGCTTGCCAGTTCAGTGATATTTAAAAGTGGTGTAGCCATTAAATTGCAACCTCTGTTCCGTAGCCACGGCCAACTGTGGCGGATATTTGATAGATTATTGCGCTGTCAGCCGCATTGCTGTCTGTGGTCTGCTGTGCCGATGTGTAGGTGACTGTCTGGCTGGTAGCTGTTAGCGTTCTGAGAACCGTCGAGCCTGCCAGTATGTCGATCTCGTAGGACTCGCTATCCTCACCGACCGGAATCTGTACGCCGGTTGTCCAGTATGATGATTCCAGCCTTGACCGTCTTTTCCATGTGATCACTATATCACCGGAATCAGTGACCTCTGGATAGACTGCGCTCCATGGCTTGAGGTTGACGCCGGTATAGCTGAATGTGGTGGCAGATACATTATCTATATCCGCGCCTGACGTAACGCCTTTGTAAAGCAGAGACACGCCTATCTGTGTGCTGGCCCGCTCAATAAAAGCCATGTCATCATCTGACAGGAACACAAACAAATCCTCATCATCGTGCTGGGACATATATTGCTCTGTGCCCTTACAACCTCTGATCATTGTCGTGAGTGAGATCGTGTCGTCAGCATTCACCGTGACATCTGCGAACCTAATAATCTCCCACCGACCTGCCACACCGTATGCCGCCCAATTCTTGCCCGTCATCATTTCTGCTTTCGTGATCGACGAAATGGACATCGAGGGGCTGTATAGCTGTACCGTCAGGGTGTTGGTGGTATCTGTAACGTATGGGTCTGCTGTGGGAAGCGCATCAGGCACAATGCCAGATACAACCGAGCCAGGATAACCCTGAATAGGCTGATAGGATTGCCCCCCGTTATTTGACTCAGCGATAACACCGCCGGGCCATGTTGTAGAGTAGCCAGCCAGGGCAGCCGGGAAACCCACATCATTATAGGTGTCAGTGATCGCCGGAATATCCAGCAAATGCATCACAGACGGGCCGTCATACGGAATGGTGGTTGAGCTGGCTGTCCCAGCACTACCAGTGGCATTAGTGGTGTAAATCGCAGAGTCATCAAGAACAGCCGTACACTCTACCCGGTTGTCCTGCGTGTAATTCACACTGACCAGATAAAGCTCATAGGTGGCATCCGGCATTGGGAGTGTAACCACGTCAGTGGCTTCTAGCGCACGATAGGTCTGCGGCAGCGAGAACTGGAAAGATGTTCTTTCAAGCCAGCTTCGTGTCCAGATTATTTCAGCAATGCCTGCGGTTTCGTCTGGGGTAAAGACTTCGGGCAAAGTGATTTCCTTCACGTTCACCGAGCGACTAGCCGCCATCGTTTGGGATTGCTGCTGGTTTACCTCGTAATCCCGATCAGCGTCCAAGGATTTAACCACCACCACCGAGGGCAGTTGTGTATCCATTTCTCTGGATTGGGCAAGCGCAACCCCTGGGGCTGATCCGTAGGACCTTGCATCAAGATCATCAGGATCAATGGTCATCACCGAAGCCGCGCCGCGCTTCACCGCCTTCAACTGATACCCTGACATAGTTAAATCAAAGGAATGTGACAGCATCAAAGGCTCTATTCTTTGACGGATAGAACCCGGCCCTGCTGTTTTGTAGCCTCTCACGGTTTGGTCAAGGTCGGTTACATCAAGATCAGCCGCTTCTATAAGTTCGGATTCTTCAATCAGCGACCTTACTACGGTTGAGAGTGGAACCCCGGAACCGTCAGGGGCTGGCAGGCGAACCCTTGCCACATGGTTCATGCCTCTTGCGCCCCCGGTTGTCCCATAGGACATGGCTGTCAGCACGTTGCCGCGTATGTCAAAATTAAAGAACACACCCTCAGAACTGTTCGGGTGATCTGTTAAAACACTACCAACATCCACAATATCAACAAGAGTTTCGCTATCTAAGTCAAAGATGCGTACTGTGCCAATAGTTTTTTGACTGGCTCTCCTGCCGATATAGAAAAGCCCGCCCCTGAATACGCCTCTGGTCGCCTCTTCACCGCCGCCCCAGATGCTTCCAGACATGCCAGTTATTCCAGACGTGTCAATGGTTCTTATCAGTGTTAGTGTCTGGTCGTATATCTCAATTTTATTCGTCATTAAACAGACGGCGTTATCATCATCGTCTATCGCAACAGCGTAAATGGTCGTCGGGTGGCTTAGCTGTAGACTTGAGTTTGATGACTCAAATCCAACATATAACTTATCGTCAGCAGCGTTATATCCGTACCAGACCCCCTCCCCGTAAGCGCCCTTTCTTGACCATGTTCCTTCTGAATACTTAATCCCAACGTCCCCAGGGAAAAGCGACACATAAGAACCGGCATTATCTGTTCCCATAACACCAATCTCGACATCACTGGTTCCAGGCATAGAAAACGTGTAAACCACCGGCAGGCCGAATGGGTTCAGCCCCTCTTCGTTTGTGTCATAACCAATGGTCGGATATTTAAACGGGCGTGGCTCTATGCCGTATGGCCCCACGTTGATAATGCCATAGTTTGTGTTTGCGGATGTGCTGGTTTTGTAATACAGGGAGCATCTTTCTGGCGTTAAATAATACGAGTTGCCTACATCATTCGAAACAGAAACAGGGGGGAATATTTCGTGCTCGCTCAGCAAGATGGGATCGCCAGCCGTGCCATCTGCAATCAATTCAAACGATAGCTGTGCGCCGATGATGGATTGCCCGTATTCCTGCTGTAGTGGAAAATCGTAGAAAACAGCGAGAGTACAACCGCGATAGGCTGGGGTGTTACCTACACCAAGATCGGCCTCCATTCTTGGGTCTGGCATCTGGTCGTCAAAACCCGGATAAAGCCTGATCTGGCCCTTTGGCCCTGCGTTTGGCGTGGTTTGAAGTGCTGCCTTTAGTGCTGCCTCATTGCCGGGGTTATAAAGCGAACCAAGCGGGAAAAGGCCAGACGATTCGATGGTGGTGCCTATGTCATCACTAACCGTGTTTAGTAAAAGTCCACGGCTATCCCACACCCTTTTTAAAGCGTCCACCTGATTGTCAGCCAGTAGCACAGCAAAGGTTCCATAGTATTCGTATGTGGTAGTTTCCTGACTGCCACCGCCACCTTTGCCGCTGCTGGATTTGGTTTTTCTCGCAACCTCTCGACGCCGGTTGTTCTCGATCCAGATGACCGTTCCGGCAACCCGTATCGTCCCGTAGACGCGTGGAATCCCCACACCGAAACCTGACGCCTGTTCGGATGCGTCTGATAGCCTTGGGCCTTCTCTGCCCGGTATATCAGCAGGGTCTAGCGCCCCACCAATCGCAGCACCGTAGGACGCGCCTTGCAATGCGCCTGTTGGCCCGCCAAGCGTGAAAAAGCCAACAACGCCCCCGACAAGAGCGCCAACACCCTGACCAACACTACTCATGAATAATCCTGTAAACGGCTGTCAAGTTTTTGGCCCACGCTGAATAAGATTGTTCGACCACCCTGCCTGTATCGGCATAGGCGTGAATCACTGTGTCACCTGTAAAAATAGCGATATGCTGCGGGGCTTTCTTCACACGAAAAACGCACACGTCACCGGGCATTAAATCGGAGTTGTTCACTCTTTGAAGCGAAGGCTCGGCATCCATGATTTTGTTCAGCATCCCGTCAAACGGCTTAGATGGATAGCCCTTATCATCAAGATACGGCAGACCAATTCGCTCTAATACATGACGCAATACCCCGGCACAATCCAACCCTTTAGCGATCAGTCGCCCTTGGTGGATGAACGGAGTACCAACACACTCGCGGGCATAATCAATAATCAGGGATTCTCTGGTTTTCTCAATCATCATCGGCTGCCCAGCTCCCTGTATGCTTCGGGTGGGGCCATATCTTCAAAGCCGCCGAAGTTCACTGCATTGCTGTATTTAACAACGCAGTCCTGCCCAGTCTTTTTCTTGTTACAACCGGGAATAATCTCGTATTCATCCCCCACCTGAACCGCGTAATGCAAGGCAAGATAAAGCTCCAGACTCCCACCTGCGGTATGCTTTTTGATTACCGATGATGGCAGTCCAGCATTGTTCCCGGTCGTGAATTTAATTGAGCCATAGTCGAAATATCCGGCAGTTTCCGCCCGTGAGGAATCGGCAAAGACTGTGCCAGATGTCACGCTGGTTATGGTGCCGGTTTCTTTGTAGTCAGCGAGTACAGGGCCATCAGGAGCCGACCTTGGGCCAGAACATCTTGACCGCTGATAAGGGATAACATCCCCGTCCAGCGTTTCGTCAAACAGCGTCCAGGGACATGACGCCTGTGTATTCCTGCCCACCGATTGATTGAGCGCATCAGCTATCGACATCATCTCAATGGTGTATCGGTCGTCAGCAATGTTTGCCTTGCCGAGAAATGCCAATAGCAGGGATTCTTCATCCTCAACGGGCGCGGCCCATGAAGTGACGAAGTAATACACTCTCGCGCTGTCCAGTTTATTGGACGTGGCGTTATCCAGGCTGATCCCGGCAGTGCTAAGAATGCCAGCAAGGTCAAAGATGGGCGCATTGGCAGGAGTGCTGCCGACCACCATATCTGTCCCCTCGTAACCGCTGCCTGCGGAGTAGACTTCGCCATTGCTCATGACAAGATCATGCGCGTAATCCGTGAAGCGAAACGTGGTGTCGTCGGTCGCAACTATCCTCACGCAGTGGACAATTGTCTCTGCATCTGTGGTGATTGGTTTCAAGGGTTTAACACCTCAAGCAATCGGATAGACGTTCCCATAATGACATTGGAAGAATTGCGGGTTATAAACTGCTCGACAGAATCAGAATCAAAGCGAACGGGTATGTCGAAATAGCATCCGGCAGTGACGGTTTCGTTTGACTGTGGCGCGGTATTCACTACCCCAGCATTGGGAGAGGAAAGGGAAAACGCCGTGAATCCAGTTGAGTCAATGTCCACCGTAATGGTAGTAGCAGTCACGCTCTGAACCGTACCCCTTAACCCGTTGATCTCGGTCATACCAGTAACACCCGATATGTGTACCGAATCGTCAGCGACAAGACTGTGTGTCCCGATAGTCACGACAGCATTGGCCGCCTGTGAAATATCAGTGATGGCATAAGTGACGTTCGGGGCAAAAGTGATCAGCCCAGTGGATTCGTCAACCGTCCACCGTTCTGGCGAAACACCCGTGGCTGTGATCGAAACCGGGTTATTGAAGTCATCACGAATGCCGACCAGAACCGTTCCAGTATTCGGCTTTCTGATACGCCGCCTTGCTGAATTGGTTGCTTCTTCTGTGCCGTACCATTTGGTGATCTGGTAGTCGCTACCAACAGCGACACAAGCCTGATCATTTGCTGTGGGCACACCCTTCGCGCCATTGGTGGAGTAGTCGGTCGGATTCTTCCAGCGGAATGTGCCAAACCTGCCGCCGCTTCTATCGTAAAAATCGCGTATGTTTGACTGTAGCCATTCCTCAGTTCTGTTCGAAAAATCCAGATCAATCGACAGCTTTTGATACGGATTGATCTGCCTGCGGTATTCATTTCCCGCAACGGTTTCAGTAACCTCTACCGCATAATCGCTGCCGAGATTTGAACCATAGGAAAAGCTCTCGGAAAATCGTTCGTCAATAAACGCCATTAGTATCTTCTCGATTCATCCAGTAGTTTCGCCAGCTCTCGGCGCATGGTGCCGCTTGCGCGTTTCGCCTCTCGCTCATTGGTAACGCCGGGGAACACCATCTGACCAACACTGACAGAAGATCCACTAGATGCCCCATTTGGCATGATCTGACCGGACACGCCATCAGGGATAAAAAGCTCTGGCCCTTGTTCACCAACTACCGAAACCTTGCCGGGGTGCGGTCTGCCACCATCAGCAAAGAAGCCGCCAAAGAAGTCTCCGATACTGCCACCGTCACCACCTGTTGATGTGCCAGTTAGCAATCCTTTAATGTCGAAAAACTCAGCCAAGCGTGTAGATGCTGCCTCCGCAGCCATCCCTACCAGCAAGTCACCCCAAAGCTGGCCAATGCTGTCAAAGTCGCCCTTGAGCGTTTTGGTGAGCGTGCCGCCCAATGCGTCCTGTATATTCTCCGCTGCTCTCACACCAAACACTGATAGCTCGTCAGCGGCTTCCTTTGTAGATTCAATAAGCTCCTGTTCTTCTGCTCTCAGATTCTGGATAGCAAGCCCGATGGCATCCGCTTTCGCTGGAAACTGCCCCATCGCCTCAACCAGCAGGGTGATTTGCTCACGAATAGAATTTAGTGCTGCCTCTTGCGGTGGCAGGGTGTCGTTCAGGGCTTCATTCAGTTCAGCCATAGACTGAATGCCTGGGGTTGCTTGCGCTAATTCTTCTCGGTATTCAGCCAGTTTTCGGTTATAGGTTTCTTGTGAAATGGCGCTATGGGAAAGCGCGGAATCCAGCTCCAGCACCAATCCTTTGTATTCTTCCTGCGGAGTCAGTACAGAGTTGGTCAGGGTTGCGCCTAACTGCTCAAAGTATTCCTGTTCCTGACGCAATGATTCAAGAAAGGCATCCTGAATACTGGTGTCAGCTGGTGGGGTTGTACTACCAGCCCCGCCTGCTGACCCTGTGCCTGGGCTGCGGACTTCTGCCAGCCTCTTTCTGGAGGATATTTCAGCCTCAATCGCACTTTGAATCTGTGCAAATTGCTGTAAAAACGGCTCAACAGATTCGCCTGTTTGGCCCCGTTCTTGCAGCCTACTAATTCTCTGCAATGTTGACTGAATCTCTGATTCTATTTGTGATCCGTATTGCTTTAGTTCATCAACAGAAGCAAAACCCAAAAATGAACGGATTAGATTGTCGTTTCTCTCAAATCGCGCCTTGATATTAGGGTTTGAAAGGTTTGCCCCAAGTTTCTGCAATGTTGCCAAATCATCAATGGCGTCTTTTACGTTCGACGTGCCAGCCGTGCCTCGCGCAAAAAACTCGCCAAGCGCCCGCCCTGCATTTGGAATCGCAGCCGCCAGCTTGACAAACAATCCTGTCAGGTTGATAACCGCACCGGCAATGTCCCCGATACCCTGAACAATTAACGGATCAGATACCAGTTCCGCAAAGTCATCCAGTGCGCCTGTCAGGTTTTTGGTCGCCTCTTGCCCCTCACCGCCAACCGCGTTAATCAGCGCATTATCAATCTTCTGCAATGACTGCTGAACGGTTGTTGACGTACTCGCAAACTCAGCCGCAATAATATCGCTCTGCCCTTTTAAGGCATTGATGAATACCTCCGCTGTCAATCCGCCGGTTTGCGCGAGTTCACGCAATTGACCGATATTGAGGCCAAGCGAATCAGACAACACTTGCAGCAAGCGAGGCGCTTGTTCTGCAACGGAGTTAAATTCCTCACCGCGTAACGCCCCAGCCGCCAAGCCTTGACCAAGCTGAACAATTGCGGCCTCTGCCGCCTGTGCGCTTGCACCTGAAATCACCAGAGATTGGTTGACTGTGGTCACAATCCCCGACAGGTCTTTCTGGTTTAATCCCAGTTCTTTCGTGGACAGTGCAAGCCTTTGATAAAGCTCGCCAGTAGCGCCCAATGATTGTCGTGTATCTTGAGCAATCTGGAACACCGAAGCCTGCGCCCTTGCAAAGTCCTCTGCCGAATTGGTGGCAAGTCTCAGCCGGTTGGACAGGTTCGTATATTCATCGGAATAACGAATGATCCCCCTGGTAGCCGAGGCAATGGCAACGCCGCCCAATATCGTCTTAAACGATGTCGCAACTTTGGACAGGCTGCGTTTGGTGTTCTTCTCGAATCGCTTTAACCTGCGGTCAGACGTTTCCAGTTTCTTTTGATACTGGGCGGTCTGCGCCTCAAGTTTGACGACAAGTTTTGCAAGATCAGCCATTTTTTGGTTTCGCCATTGCGTTTAAGAATGATAGGAATGCGCCTTTTTCGTCATCTTCCCGCTGCTTACGATCCCGATACATAAAGTCGTTGATAGTGAACGGCTTTGTCTTTTTGGGATTGCGGTTAGCATTGGCAAGAATGGAGGCGATCTGAGCAGAGTTGAGATTGTCACGCCATGCGCCGAACGGCTCCTGAATGTAATACTGTTTCAGGTAGGTAAATTCGACAGACGACAAGCGTTGCATTAACTCTGACGGTAAAATTCCATAAGCGACCGACAAATCAAAGAGGAACTTTAATTCGGGCCGCTCTCGGAGTTTTTTTCAGCTTGTGCCTCTTGATCCGCACCCATACCAGATAGCGCCATCGCAGCAAGTGCGATTTCTGACAATGCTTCTGGATCAAGGTTTTCAACCACCTCGGCAATAGAACACCCGAACAGGGATGGACAGGAATGGATCGCAATAAATGCGAACCGCTCCCCCAGCCCTTGATCGGACGTACCTTGAAAGCCAAAGCGACCATCAAGATCAATGGCCCGAACCTCTACGTCCTGACCGTTGACCTTGATAGTTTTCGACTTTCTGGCAAGTGCAGCAAAAAAAGATTGTTTGTCCATTATGCTACCGTAATGTCGCCGCTGATTTTCATGGTGAATGTGATGGTAGAAACATCCTCATAGGAGGGCGCATACTCATAACCGACCGCCGTAACAGCAAACGTGAAGGTTTTTGAGTTGGTGCCGTCCGTCCATGTAATTTGAATGGTGGTGTTGGAGCCTGCGTCCACATAAGCGATCACTGCATCCTGAATACTGGGGGACGTGTGAACACGGATGCAGTCAACGGTAAATTCCTGACCGTCTGCCAAGCCTGCAATGTTCTCGCGGGTGTTGCCGGAGTCAAAGCTGGTGGCGTCGATGGTTTCATTGGTTTTACCAAAGCCGGAAATGCTCCGCACTTCTTCCAGCGTGGTATAGACCTCGGGTGATGCGTTGTCGGATACCTTGAAGGTAAACCCGCCTTTAAATGCTGCTGTTGCCATTTTTTAAATCCTCATAAACGAAAAAACCCGCCAAAGCGGGTTGTGTGGTTGGTGGTGGTTTTAGCGGTGGGAAAAAGTAATAAATAAACTGTGGTTGTAAAGCTCCGTGGCTGTATCGAATGCCACGTTTTCGCCGGTTATCTCTGTCCAATCAATACGGGTGCTGCCCATCGTGCCGGTGAAATCTTCCAGCAATGTCGCCAGTTCTCTTTGTAGCGTGGTTGCCGCTAGTGATGTGTCGGCCCATATATCAAGCTGAAAATCTGAATCCTTGAGCGTGTTGGTTCCGTCAAACGATTGGTAACGCTGTACACCGTCCAGATACCAGACAAGGCAAGGCAGCGTGGCATTCAATGGAGCCTGTTGTGGGTAAATCCGAGTGACGCTAAGGTTCGCCTTAATGTAAGCAATCAAGTCCTCAATCATCGCGCCGCCTTTTTAATACGTTCTTCTAGCTTGTCGCCAAAGCGATCAATCATTGCAGACTGATTGCGCTCAAAAACCGGGGTCAACCACGGGGCTTTTGTTTGGTTTCTGGTTCCAACCTCAACAAACTGGGTGCCGTAAAACGCCTCACTTGATGGGCCGACTCTGCCGACAACAACCTGCTTGTCGCGTGAAACCCTCGCGCTCTTTTTGATGTTGCGCGATAGATACCCCGGAGCCACCAGCTTGCCCTTGTGCGTTTTGTGGGCCTCAGTACCAACAGGGGCCGATGCCCTGGCATCCTTGACCACTGGAGTCAGCGCATAACTGACGGCCGACCTGACCTGCCTAGGATCGGCTGCTGCAATTAACTTTTTGAGTTTTTTTGACAGCTTTTTAGTCCCCAGCAACTGACTAGCCACTGGATCGCACCTCGCACATGCAGATCAGTTCTCTGTGTTCGTTGCCTGGATCAATCACAGACGTAACGTCATAAACAGTGGAGTCACGAACATCGACCAGCCTCTTAGCCGGTGACAATAATCCAGACTCATAGCGAAACCTGACCCGCACACTCACCGCTGTTTGCTCACCTTGAGCAGCGAAGTATTCTTTGCCGTTCAATGGCTCGATAGAACAGGCGCGAATATGATCCACTGTCCAGGTATCGACCACGCCGCCAAAGTCATCAGTGGTAGATGATCGGGTTTCGATCTTTACCTTGTCTTTCAGCCGCCCCGCTCTCATCCCCATTTCCTGTTGACGTTTAACAGTTCATGAAAACCCATCGGCAATTCCTCAACAGAAACGCCGGTAATGGACGCCTCGCGGTTTTCGTACAGATGATTGACCAGCAGCAACACGGCATATTTGACGTTTTCAGGCACCGTTGCATAACCGGCTGTTACCGTCACCGTTACCGCCTCGGCTTGCGTTTTCGTGCTGGGCCACGCCTGACCGTCATCCAGCGTGATATAGGGTTTGTAATTCACGTCCATGCCGCTGGTGTACAAGCCGACAACCTGGAACACGTCACTGCTCACCTGTGGCGATGACGTGGTGTCATACAGCGTTTGTGACACACCATCGGAATCCACATAGGTAATCGTGTTCACCGAAACCAGCGGGGCCGGTAGTGACAAATCACCAAACTTGTCAAACTTCCTTACCGCTGTCTGGCTATTGAGTTTTGTCCCCAAATAGCTCTCGGCCTTTGCGGTCGCAGCGGCTATTAAAGCGGTAATCTCTGCGTCATCATCAGAATGCGGAATCCGTAGGTAACGCTTTGCGTCTGTCAGGCTAATTGTCATTGTGTTTCCATTAGAAATTGGACGGCTTCGGGCAATTCGTCATACCCCCAGTCGGCATATGGCAAAAGCTCCAGCCAGTCGGGTTGATTCAAGATGTGCCGTGGGTCTTTACAAACGATTTGCAGCCCTTCTAAGGCCGCCTCCACTAGCGCGGTAGTTCCGTAACCTATTGCTATGTCATGGCGTGAAATCGCATCCTGTAGCGTTTCAGTGGCCTTATGCTGTGCCGGGTGGTATCTGACCGTATCAGCGGCCTCAACTGGGCCTCTCCAATCCGCTAAAAACAGGGTTTTATCGCCGGTTTTGATCGGTTTTTGCTTGGGTGGTGTCCTGCCTTCGCCTTTGTGGAATGTCCTGCCGCCGTCAGGGTTTAGCCAGCCCAAGGAAACGTGCTCCGGGTCGCCTCGGTAGTAACAGCGATCCAGCAAAATTGTTCTGTGGTTCAAGTGGTAACGCTTGGCAAAGTGGGGGCCTAGCACGACATGAATATCAGACTCTTTTACCGGGTCGTCTGTGACTTCGCACTGATACCCGTTGAGGATAAACGCCGCTTTTAAGCCTCTTGCCCAGTGTGTTTGGTTGGGCAGTCGATTGGCGTGAATGCACACTCTCTGACCCATGTATCACCAACCTCTGGATAATCCGGCTTGCCGTGGAATGTCACCACCTTGCACCAATCAGGTAGACCCTGACGGCAGTGGTATTTGTAAGATCCGATCCCCGGCAGCTTCGTGAATTTGTCGCCGTACAGTTCGGTTAAAAACTCCTGATCGCCCCACAGTCTTTTGTGGTCTTTCTCGTAATCAAAAACCCGGTAAGGCTCTTTCAGCGTTCCGTTCCACGCCATAACCGATGATTGAATGCCGCCATGCCCTGACTGCCCCCAATTCGCCGGAGCTGCTAGAACGTTGTCGGTATATTCCGCCAGGTAATCAATGTTCCCAGTGATGACGGTATCGAGATCGAAATAAAGGCTTGGCCCGTCTGCGATTTCAAACAGTGACAGCTTTTGCCACCAGCCTTGATAACCGCAAATCGGCTGAATGCAGTGGATGCCTTCTAAATCCTGATCCGTAATGCAGGCGAAAAAAAAAGGAACCGCTAAGTTCCTTTCGATCATCGCCTTGAGGCGGTAAACATAATCTGGCGGGTATTTATCCCCCCACAGGACAGAGTAGACCGTTAGCATAGCCGTATCAGCTTAATGCTGTCCTTGGTGCTGCCCTTCAATATCAGAGTTTCGATAGCGTTCATGTGAATCTCTGGCGGCTGGTCTTTGTGGTATCTCGGCCTGTCCGTCATCATCAGATACTTTGCGCCGCTGGCCTTTAGATTCTCGATTGCCTTCTGGCAGTGATCATACGGAAAGTGATTTAACACCCATAGGCACATGATCAGGTCAACCCTGGGGGGAATATCCTTGATCAAGTCGAAAGGCTTTACCGATGGATCGCGTGGAACAAGGTCGTAGGCCGTGTAGTCAACATCGCCAAGGTCGGTTTTCTTGATCCAGTTAAGATCGCCCGCGCCAATATCGGCAATGGATTTAATGCCATACTTCTTGATGATTTCAGGTATCCACTGCCTTTGCTGTTTGGTCTCTCTCAAGGTTGAGCCGCTTCCACATGGCGTTTCAGGCAAGCCCCCTGACCAGCCTTTCTGGTACTTGAACACCTCGGCAATAATATCGCTCATAAATCCTTAAACTCGAAACACTTGAGGGCAGAGTCTGCCGTCATGTTGTAAATGTTGCAGGGATTTTGCTCTGCTACAGATTCGTAATACTGGAACAGGCTGTATTCTTTGCAACGCCCTTTTTCTACTCTCGGTTTGTCGAATTTCGAGAACTTTCTAAGCTGTGCAGGATATTCACCAGCTTGATCAGACAGCCCGTCAAAATAATGGCGGGGGCCGTTATAGTGCATATCGTAACCAGCAAGATAAATGTCACGATGCCCGTAATGATAGGCAAGATTAAGCGCCTGAAAGCCGGAACTATGCCCAAAATGGATATATTGCGGATCGAGTGAAATCCCATCACGCCACAAGCCCTCGATGTGTCTATACCCATACTTCTGGCAGATTTCAGCATCCCAGTGCCACTTGTCGAAGTCACCGACAACCTGCCCATAATGCTTGTGCCATGAAGGATCGCAGGCAATCCAGACATCTACCGGGAAATCCTGAAACGTGTTATTGACGCCGAAAATCTTGATTTCACCCTTCGCGTGAAGCTCCAGTATTCTGTCACGCTGCTTTGCGAGACTTGGACCGGTGCCTAGCACCACACACTTGGTCAATGTCTGCCCTCGGAAAGTTTAAAGCGGTTTCTCTCGACAGGTTGATAACCTCAACCTCTTTGATCGTGTCGAAATGCCGGATATATTGTGAATAATTGCGCTGGTTGCCCACCGCGTCCGGGTGGTCGCCAAAGAAATGCGTTTTGCCACTGCATCCCATGTCGTAACCCAGCAAAAATACCTGAGTAGCGCCCATCAGGTAGGCAAGATTGATAGCCTGATAGCCTGAGTTTTTGCCTTGGTGGATAATGCCCTGCTCTTTGCCAAGCCCAGGTTCGTCAATCGACTGCAAAACATTCAATCCAAGCGCCTCGGCTTCGCCCGGTTTCCATCCCACATGCTGGGTGTACATCTCACCTTTAAAGGTCGCCTTTACATCATCAATGTGGTGCTTCCACCACTTTCGATCGCAGGCATAGAGGGCATGTGCCCAAGGTGCCAACCGATAAGCGTCATTGACTACAATGCAGGTTTTTTGCCGGAGCTTTTCGCAGTCCTCTTTCGTGAGGCTGGGGCCGGTTGCGATGCAGTAAAAGGCTTTTTTCCCTCTACCACCTCTTTGGTGATCATTTCTTCAATCACCTTAGTTTCATAAGGCTCCGCAACACCCAAACCAATCAGGTGCTCCGCTAAATCTGGGGAATAGTTGCCAACACCCGGCTCATGCCAGACACCGCCAACTAAAACATTGCTAATAATTCTGATCTTCATAAAAGAAAAGGGGGCCATTGCTGACCCCCGTCCTTAATTACAGGCTACCAGTGATGAACGCTTCAGTGCGATATACACACAGAGCCAGACGTTCTTCTGCCCGGATTGTGACCATGTTTTTCTGGAAGTTGGTGCCATCTTCCATAGACATTTCCACAGCCGCTTGCTGACGGTCTTTGATCTCCGCGCCCATAGACGAGCCAAGCAGGAAGGTGCCAGCAGTGATGCTGTTGGTAACAACAACAGGCAGACCCCAAATGCTCGGCCCCATCAATGAGCCAGGATTGCCGACCACATAACGATCATCAGCGGTGCCAACCTTGCGAATCTCCATTGACATCCAGTCCAACGGATTGAGGACAAGGAAGTTCGGGCGATATTCTGCAACATGCGCCTGACGGATAGCATCACGGATAATGTCAATCTCATTGGTATAGTTCGGAGAACTTGAGTTGACGTATGCGGTGGCCTGGGTGATCAGGCCATTTAGCTGATGGTTGGAACCTGTACCTGAAAGCAGTTGAGTTTCCTCTTTCAGTTTAAGGCCATACATCAGCCGACCATTGATATGGCTTTGCAAACTGGCAGAATCATCCAGCACCTGCTTGGATGCAGGGATGAAGTGAGCCAAAGTGACAACAGGCTCATTGACCAGCGAGAAGGTCATGGCAGACTCAGGCTTGGTTACGTTCTCATATGCTTCTGGAGAACCAGAAACCTGCGGGCCTGCGTTATTGGTAAACGATGCCTCGCGGGTGAACTCAACCAGGTTGGAGTTGGTCGCGCTGGAAGGCAGCACATCACGGATCGTCAGAATACGATTCGGGGTGGTAGCAATGCCACCCATACGGTCAGCAGGAGCCAATGGCTGATTCTGTCCGGTCGCATTGATAATGGCGGTCTTAACTTCCATCCGAGTGCGACCTGTGCGGCCTTCTTTGAAGTCTTTGAAGCCATCAGATTTCTCGAATTCTTCACCGAGATTAAATGCTTTGCTAGTCTCAGAGACAGCAGCGCCTTTTTGCTCGAGGGTCTGAATACGCTCATAAACTTCGTCGTATTCTTTCCGCATAGCTTCCAGCTTGCCTTTGGTATCTTCTGTGACTTCGCCAATGGCCTTAACCTGCTCGTTAGCTTCGCCGACTGCTTTTTCATAGCCTTCGAACTTACCGGACAAGTCTTTCTCCAGACCTTTAATGGCAACCAGCAGCTCTGCTTGGTCGAGTGTTTTGTTTTCTGTACTCATTTTTTAAATCCTCATAAACGAAAAAACCCGCCAGAGGGCGGGTTGTGCGGTTGGTTGTGTGGGCGGTCTAAATAATGCCCTTTAGTTGGTTGATAGCTTGTAAAATGCTCTTGCTGATTTCGTCTCGATCTTCCTGAGCGTCACGCACAGGGAAGGCTTTGACGTGGCTCACAAAAGCGCGGGCCATCGACCGACTCAAACCACAAGCGTCACGCAGATAGTTTTCGCAGTCTTTTAATTCACTTAGTTGATCAATGTCATGCTTGACGGCTGTTATCTGCGCCTTTTCTTCACAAGGAAACGTGACTACAGACCCCTCCATCAGAGACAGGTTTTTAATATCTTTGCCGCCCTCTGACTTTTCTTCAAAGTCGCCCTTTTTTAAGGTGAACCCTTGAGACAAACCTTTAATGTCTCCACGCTTGAGCGCGGTATAGACTGACTTGCCTAGGTGGTGGTCTTTGTTAATCTCAGCCTCAATGAAAAACCCAAAATCATCTTCCTTACCAGAGAAGGACCCGATGGGAATCTCCTTGTGCGAGTGATTCACGAACAGTGGAAAACTTTTGCCCTCTGCCGCTATGAATGCGCCCTTCCTGATGGTGTCGTTCACGTTGTCGTTTGAATCAAACGCAGTGAGATAGCCAGAGAACTTGTAGTTGTCCTGATCCTCACCATCGAATTTAAGATTGCATTGGTTGATCGGGTTGTCTTTCTGGTACATTGTTCGACGCCTCTAAATTTTCTAATGTGGACAGGTTCACCTGGATGGTTAAATAATCCCCACCTTCTTTTTCTTTCAGGTTCAACATTTGCCGCGCCTCATTGCGAGTCATCAGCCCGTTCTGAACCAGTGTTGACAGGAATGTTCCTTTAGCAGTGGAATCCATCTTGACCAGCGATGCCGGGTCATGGTCTACGTTAATATCGGAATTAAAGGGAATCAGGGAGAACCGAATAGCAGACTCCCACTCCTCAAGATAGGGTTGGATGGTATGCGTCAAAAACATCAGCATCTGTTGCTCAAACGATGCGGGCCACGCCGAGTTACCGTTGGCCCCTGCTCCAATCAAAACATCGGGCATGTTGAAATAGCGGGCCACATCTGAAAGTTGGTGAGAGCGGGTTGCGATCATCTGCAACTGGTCAGCGTTATAGTCGAGTGGAGTGTATTTAGACCCACCCTCCAGCACCCAGAGCTGATTTGCGTTTATCGGGCCTTCTGATATGCCTTGATAGAGTGATCTGGCCTGGTCTCTCTGCTCTTTTGTCAGGAAGGCGTCAAAATTGATTACCCCGCCAGGGCGACCATTGGCGAATTGCCTCGCTGCAAACGTATCAGCAGCAACGGAGAGGCCATAAGACTCCCGCGCATAGTTGCTGCGCTCTGCGCCCACAATCCCATCAATACCGAAACCCTTGAGGTGTAAAATAGAGCGTTGCGCGTAGACTTTTATCCCTGATTCGACGCTGTAATGGTAGGTAAGCTGTCCGTCCTGAGTGATGAACGGGGTCATTCGTCCAGGGCGCAAAGGAACAAGCGCCACAGGTCTTTCCCCAGACCAGACGATCTCAGCATAGGCGTTATTCCAAATAGCCATTTGCGTGGTCATTGCAAGCCTGAAATCTCTGGGTTTCATCCAGTTATTTGGCTTATGGTGCAGCAAATCAGTCAGATAATGTCTGGATTTGAGCGGATCGCGCCCATTTTCTGTCTCTCTGAATACCTTGAGCGGCAAACCTGCTACCGAGTTGCTGATCAATTGAGTACATGCCCAGACACCGGACAGTTTTAGTGCTCTCTCGTCGGTGACAGAGACGCCAGCATCTGTTGACGTTTTGTGTGTGGCTGCGCTCTGATAGCCTGTGTCTGGGTTTGACAGATTGCCAAGCCCGAACAGTCTCAGAATAGGATTAAATAGATTCATGCGATATATAGCTTCCCAGGAAGTCATCGAGTGAGCCGACAGGCTCGTAAGCAGCCGAACCACCAACAGCCATTGCTAACGCCACCATGCCGTCTATCCGACCAGTGGATTTCACCTTGTCTAGTTTCTTGTTGCCTGCCGGGTCTTTCACCTCAACAGCATTTGCCGCATTCCAAGTAAGAACCGGGTGCATCCCGTGACGGATTCGACCATTCAGCAGTTCAATTTCTAAGGTTTTGAGCGCTGGAGACATATCTTTATAGCCCTGCCCGTGTTCAACAAAGTGATTGGCTATCCATTGTTCGTCGAAACCCACATCCAACAGGCTGGGCCGGAGCATCTTCATACCCCATCGGTCAAAATAAACGGTGATGTCGGTAGATTCGGCCCAATCAGCCAGCGTCTTTGCCACAAAATCAAATTCAATCGACTTGCCTGGGGTCAGGGTTAAATGCCCGTCATTCGCCCACAAATCATAAGGAACACGATCCTGTATAGATTTCTCTGCAATCCCATCTGCTGGCAGGTAGAAATTGCTTTTAACTGATAGGGAGCCATCAGTACCGCGCCCCACTGCAATCATGGCTGTAAGGTCGTGACGGTCTGAAAGGTCAAGGCCAATCGTAACCGGCCCCTCAAAATCTTCTGGCCTGAGACAAAGCCCGTTCTCTTTCCACACCCTCTGGGACACAAAAGGCGTGTTTCTGGATATGCGCTGGTTTAATACCAGGTTTCTATAGGCAGCCTCTTGAGAAGGCATGCGCGAAGCCGAATCAGCCTGCCGCTTGACCTCTTTCTTGTTGAGAAATATCCCATAAGCGGGGTTTGCCGACTTGATGGCCTTCTCAGAAAATGGATCTATAGATTCATCAGCGGTATAGAGAAACAGCTTGGTTTCTTTGTCGTAACCGGCCTTCGCGTCATCAATGAGAACACTGAGTAAATCGGCATCCGTAGGTGCCTGAGTTGAGATCACTACGGATAACGGTTCTTTCTGCGCCCCTGCCGCTGTTTCAAGCGCGTCATACAAGGGCGATCTAGGACCGACCACTTGCCCCAATTCATCATGGACAACAAAGACTGGGGAAAGCCCATAGGCTGTGGACGCCTCGGCAGATAGCGCCCGGTACAGCGTCCCCAGCTCTTCACAAAACAACTGTTTGGCAGACTCACGAACAGCGATAACACCATTCAGGTCAGGCGACAACCGGATCACCTTAACCATCAGATTAAACAGAATCGAAGCCTGATCCCTAGACTGAGCTGCGGAATACAGTTGAGAATTGGCTTTAGCCTCTGGCCCGACCAGATGAAGCAAACACAGAAACGCCGACAGCGTGGTTTTGGCGTTCTTCCTGCCAAACGAAATAATCACCCGCCGGGTGGACGTGTCATAAATACCCTTGATCACGTCCTTCTGGAACTTTTGCAGCTTGACCGGCTGCCCTACAAACTCCCCTTCTGGTATGCGGCAATACTGTTCAATCCAGCGTATAGCCCTGTTACCCCTGCTTACCCTTCCCACGGTTTAGAGCCGGACGCCTTTCTGTCAGCAACAGATGCCTTTTGTGTATCGTATTTCGACTGCTGGGTTAGCCTCATTGATCTGGATAGCGATGTAATGGCCCTGGTTTGCTTCTCCCGCATATCGGTCAGCTTGCGGTATCTATCCAGGCCATCAGGGTCAACCATCCATTCAGGCTTAAACGCATCAATCTGAGTATCAATCACCGCAGCCGTGGAAACATGCTTACAGTAAGCCAACAACAATTGCTTGGTGTCATTTTGAAACCAGTCAGCCGGTTTAGTGTTTACGATCGAATGCCAGACAGATGCCTCAAATTCACTAATCTCAGCAGGTGGCGCAATACGCGGGCATACCTCAGCCGTCTGGACAACTTTTAAGCCACCAGTGCTGTTTCTTCCGCGTTGCTTCATAGAAATTGTTACGATTTAGCAAATAAAAAG
>Ga0070751_1000241_pt1 | contig 37885 bp, 53 predicted proteins | sample VirMetDEL_Aug_28_FD_78514 | JGI IMG/M metagenome (GOLD analysis project Ga0070751, IMG submission 78514) | Aqueous microbial communities from the Delaware River and Bay under freshwater to marine salinity gradient to study organic matter... | ecosystem: Environmental > Aquatic > Marine > Coastal...
ATGAGATTTTTATGCGGGCTATAAATGAAATGAAAAAGCCCACTTTATAGAGAGTTAGCTAGTTTATGTCAGGTAGATACCCATCAGTAGCAGAAAAGAATGACGATAAGGTCGTTCAGTTTCCTGGTACCGAAGAAAAAGCGGAAATGAGCGATAAGGAAGCGAAAAAAATCGCGATCCAATCGCGTCCGCGTGGTATGTCAAAACCTGAACAAAAAGTGTGGGAAATGGATGTGCCGGCTTATGTGAAAATTAATCGCTTTAAACCGCACTTCACACGGTTCTTTAGAGAGTACTGTGTTGTTATCGCTCGCATGGAAGAAACAAAAGCGTTCTTAGACCAAGAAAATGTTGGTTGGACATATACAACAGTTGGCCGCAATGGCGCACAGCATAAGAATCGTCCTGAAGTGGCTCAGTACAACGATGATTGGCGAAAGCTAAACAGCTTAATTAATCAGATTGGTGGTAGTCCAGCAACGGACCAAAGGTTTAACAATTTACAACCTGGTCTGTTTGATGACTTGTATTAGATGCGGAAAAACTACCCAACGTTTCAGCGTGATCACCTTGCTGATATAGAGCAGTACGCTAACGATGTTATAAGCGGTAAACGCCTTGCAAATCGTTATGAGAAATTAGCTGTTGAGCGTGAAAGCCGAGATTTAGAACGCGCTGCTACAAAAGATTTTCCATATTATTTTGATGTAGAGGCTGCACTTAAAGCCATAAGGTTTATTGAAACCTTTAGTCATGTAAAGGGAAAGTGGGCAAGGGCGAAAGGGCAGGACGCTTTAATTGCTTTAAGCCCTTGGCAGAAGTGGATAACAGCCCAGGTCTTTGGTTGGAAGCATATCATCACCAAGCGCAGACGTTTTAGATCTGCAGCGGTATATGTTCCAAGGAAAAATGGCAAGTCAACGTGGATTGCACCTATTGGGCTGTACATGTTGTCGAACGATGATGAGCCAGGCGCTGAAGTTTATTGTGGTGCTACCAACCAGAAGCAAGCTAATGAGGTATTTCAACCAGCCCATAAAATGGCTACGAGGCAACCTGCTTATCGTCGGCAATTTAAAGTTGAATTATTAGCCCAACAAATATCGAGCACTGCAGACGGCGGTAAGTTTGAACGTTTGATAGGTGATCCTGGTGATGGTGGTTCGCCGAGTTGTTACCTCTGTGATGAATATCACGAACACCCTGATGACAGGCAACGGGACACCATGGTCACAGGGATGGGCGCTAGGGAACAACCTCTCGAATTTATAATATCAACAGCCGGTTCTAATTGGTTTGGCCCTTGTGGGCAGCATTGGAAAGAATGCCAAGAAATACTAGAGGGCACTCGGGTTGATGAAACAACATTCTGTATCATCTACGCAGCAGATAAGGATGATGATTGGCAAGATGAAAATACATTAATAAAAGCCAATCCTAACTATGGTATTTCGGTTGATGTTGATGGTTTAAAAAACCAACTCAACAAAGCTAAGCAATCAGCACGTAAGCAAAATGCATTTAAAACAAAACACTTAAATTTATGGGTGGGTGCAAAAGAAAGTTGGCTTAACATGGAAGATTGGAAAGCAGCTGCCGATCACTCTATTACCATGGATGTGTTCTTGGGAGATGAGGGAACAAAAGGCGTCGATTTATCTGAATCGGATGATTTAACAGCCGATGTAACCTGCTTTACCCGCACAATTGATGGCAAACTTCACTACTACTTGTTTGCTAAAACCTATGTCACTGCAGCGAAAGCAAGCGAAATTGATATTTACCGAGACTGGGTTGATCAAGGTGACCTTTTAGAGTGCGATGGAACAAGCATTGATTACGATGAAGTCGAACGAGCGATTGAAACTGATAACGAAAATTATCAAATTACAGGCTTGTTTTACGACCCTGCAGGTGCGGCACCTATCGCACAGCGTGTTCAAAACAACACTGGCATTGAGCCAATAAAAGTCGCGCAAAACTACACAAATTTTTCACCGGCTATGCGTGAGTTTGAAACCTTACTCAGGCAGGGCCGCATTCACCACAATGGTGATCCTGTTCTTGCCTGGTGTTTAGGGAACGTAATCGCGAAAGAAACCATGGACGGCAAATATATTAGGCCTGTCAAAGAGCATAAAGACAATAAGATTGATACCGCGGTTGCTATGTTACTTGCCTTTATAGGCTCATGGCAGCCTGAAGAAGATGATGGTTCTAACCAAGAGTTTTTGGAATTCTAATGTTTAAAATCCCTTTTTTAAGTCGTTCAAGCAGCAAAAGCACGACACAAGTCAGCAATACAGCTGAGCAAAACGACATATCAGTACAAGATATTAATTCCTTGGCTGATCTATTTGGGGTAATGCCTTCATTAGCAGGTCCGGCTGTTACTCCAAAAACATCCATGAAAGTATCGATCGTTTTTGCTTGTGTGCGTTTAATTGCCGGCGCTATTGCTCAGATGCCCGTTCATATCTTTGAACAAAGTGAAAAAAACGATAAACAAAGAGTCCCAAACCATAGTTTAGCTAACTTATTTAACTTACAGCCAACACCCGCGTGGAGTGCAGCTGTATTTTGGGAGTTTATAGTATCGAGCATGCTGCTTCATGGTGATGGGTTTGCTGTCTTACTGAGAGATAGAAACGGTGATGTAGAAGAAATATTACCAATCAGCCCTGTAGGTATGAATGTAGTTAATAACAATGGGCGTTTAAATTACTTTTTTACACTTGATGGTACAGCTCGTGGCTTTGATCAAGATGACATTTTGCACTTTCCTGGCTTTGGTTTTAATGGTCTTAAGTCTATGTCGGTTATTCAATGGGGCGCATTTAACAGTATTGGCCTTGAGCTTGCCATGGAGCAACACAGTGGCGAGTTTTTCAAATCAGGATCAACACAACGCGTAGCTGTTGTAAAAAAAGGCAAATGGGATGAACAACAAAAGGAAAAGTTTCGCACTGCATGGGTTAAAGCTTATGGCGGTGTAGAAAACGCTAAGTTTCCTTTAGTACTTGATGAAAGCACTGATGTTAAAGCATTAAGCTTATCAGCCAAAGATTCACAGCTACTTGAATCACGCGAATTTCAAATCACAGACATAGCACGTGCGTTTGGTCTGCCTAGCTTTATGGTAAATCAAGAACAAAAGACAACATCCTGGGGCAGTGGCATTGGTGAGATTGGCTTATCGTTCTTGCGTTTTACGCTTGGGCCACACTTAAATCGCTTTGAGCAAGAAGTAAACCGCAAACTCTTTTTGAAAAAGCCCATGTTTGCTGAATTTATCGCTGCTAATTTAATGCGTTTGACCTTAAAAGATCGCAACGAAGCATACCGTCAAGCGATTGGTGGCTCGCAAGGACCGGGCTGGATGAGTATTGATGAAGTGAGAAAGCTTGAAAATCTACCAGAACTAGGTGGTCGTTACGCGTTACCTTACGACGCCACTGCAGCAAACAACCAACAAACGGACAATTAACCATGAGAAACAGCCGAAAACTAATGCAGTTGATTAAAAACAACTGCCAAAACCGTGAGCAAGTTGGCTATCAAATAAAACAACAGTCACCTTTAGCTAATGCAGGTGAAAACCGCCCCGCATTTTTAATTTACGATGTTATTGACTCTTGGTGGGGCGTATCTGCAGAAATGATTAAGCGTGATTTGCTCACAGTAAGTGATGCCACTGATATCGATGTTTACATCAATAGCCCAGGTGGTGATGTATTTGAAGCGACGGCAATTTACTCTAGTTTAAAAGCGCATCCTGCAAAAATTCATGTTCATATTGATGGTATTGCCGCAAGTGCTGCAACACGCATTGCATTAGCCGGCGATACAATTGAAATTGCTGATTCAGGTTTTTATATGATCCATTATGCCTGGACACTAGCACTTGGTAATGCCCAAGAAATTCGTGATACAGCAGACATGCTCGATAAAGTTGATAACACCATTGTAAATGACTATGAAAAGCGTACAGAAGCAGGTGAAGAACAAGTTCGTAACTGGATGCAAGCTGAAACATGGTTTACCGCACAAGAAGCCTTAGAGCACGGCTTTGTTGATAGCATTATGCAAGACGGAAGCACAGACCAAACAACCAATAAAGCGTGGGATTTAACGACGTATCAAAACGCACCTGAGCCCAAAGTTCCAGAAAACACATTTCCGCAGCGTGAAAGGCTAGAACGATTTGCCAACATGTTGCTTGTAACTAGCTAGCTCCGCTGGCACCACTATCGAAAGCACCGAAAGGTGCTTTTTTTATACTTAAAATTGAGGAATACATTATGCCTAGCATTCAAGATAAGCGGGAGCAGCGCAAAGGTTTAGCTGTCACCCTAAACCAATTAGTCACAGATCATCCAAAAGATGAAGCTTGGACTGATGACAAGCAAAAAAAATACGATGACCTGGTTAATAAAATCGATGCATTAGATGGTGAACTTGACCGTCATCAAAAAGTGCTCGATTTACAGGCTAAGTCAAAGCAAACTATTCAAGACCGTGCAGATCAAAGCGGCATCTCTACTGATGAAGCTGAGCACCAAATTCAGCAAGAAAAAGCAGCGTACGCATCATGGCTACGTGGCGGTATGTCGGCGCTTAATGAAGATCAACGCGCTGCAGTACAAGCTCGTATTGATAGCCCTAAAAATACGATGAGCACTGGCCAAGGTTCAGAGGGTGGTTATCTTACTGCAGATGAAATTGCACCAGGCATTTCACAGGCATTAAAAGCTTATGGCGGTATGCGTGAACTGGCTACTGTGGTACCTACACAAACGGGTTCCACAATTCCTTGGCCTACGGCTAACGCAACGGCTGAGCAAGGTGAATGGTTAGCTGAAAATGCCACAGCAAATGACGAAGATACTTCATTCGGTGTGCGTAACATTGATACGCACATGATCAGCTCAAAAGTCATTGCAGTGCCATTCCAATTGTTGCAAGACACTCAATTTGATCTTGAGGGTTACATTAACAACTTAATCGGCCAGCGTATTGGCCGCACATCAGAAGATGCATTTATTAATGGTGATGGTACGGGTAAGCCACACGGTATTCTTGCAGATATCACTGCGGGTAAAGTGGGCGGTTCAGGCCAAATTGCCACAATTACTGTAGATGACCTTATTGACCTAGAACACAGCGTTGATCCTGCTTATCGCCGTAGCATGAAGTGCGGTTACATGATGAACGACTCATCAATCAAAATTGTTAAGAAGCTTAAAGACAGTCAAGGGCGACCACTTTGGTTACCGGGTATTGAGTCAGCTGAACCAAATACAATTTTGGGCAAGCCATATGCCACTAATCAACACATTCCAGCTATGGCAGCAAACGCTAAGTCGGTGTTGTTTGGTGATTTCTCTAAATACATTGTGCGTGATGTATCACAAATGCTGTTCTTCCGTTTCACAGACAGTGCGTATAGCCGCAAAGGCCAAGTTGGTTTCTTAGCGTTTATGCGTACAGGTGGCCGCTGCATCGATGTAGGTGGTGCTGTTAAGTACTACCAAAATGCAGCCGCTTAATTGATGCTCCAATTGCCCCTGAGAAGGGGCTTTTTTATTTAAGTAAGGACTTAACCATGGCAGCTAAAAAAACAGATCCAACACCTGAGACGAACCCAGAGTCAATAACAGCACGTGTACTGGTTGCATGCGTGATTGCTGGTCAACCTTTTGAGCCAAACGCACTTGTAAAAGGTGATGCAGAGTTACTTGACCCCCTTATAAAGGTTGGTGAGCTATCAAGTGACAAAGCAGCAGTAGAGTATTGCAGCGAAGAGCTAAAAGTAGAAATCGTTGATCTTAATGCGACTGACAGCGAAGAGTAACAACAATGAAAATGCTCCGAAAGCTAATCCAGGCACCTTTGATTGAGCCATTCACCGTAGAAGAATTGGCAGCACATACTTATGCAGATGATGATCACCATGATTATTTGCAAACCTTGGTACCGAGAGCGCGAAAGCGGTTTGAACAACGCACTGGCCGTTTACTTGTAGAACAAACATGGCAATTTGCTATGCCTAAATTCTGTAAAGAAATTGTTTTACCAACCGCGCCGCTTAGGAGCATCACATCAATTAAATACATAAACACATTGGGTCAATATGTAACGCTTGAGCCAACAGAGTATCGCGTTGTGGAACATGGCTTAACAGCCACCATTACACCAAAATTAGGCGGAAATTGGCCTGCAGTAGGCTTTAAAGTAGCAGATGCAGTGCAAATAGAATGCGTTATGGGTCATGCAGCTGTGGTGAATGATGCAATTGACGTAAATACGTTAATTGACAAAGACAAATACGACCTTGCTAAACAAGCCATTTTAATTTTAGTAGCAGATTGGTTTAGAAACCGTGAAGACACCGCACCCGTGCAGCTTTATGACATGCCAAATGCATTTAAAGCAATCGCAAACGAATTAGCGGTAGAACTATTATGAAAACAATGCCAGCCGCTAAATACAATTGCAAAGTAAGCTTTGGTAAAAATACCAAGTCAGATGACGGCTACAATACGGACTCTTTCGCGCATGAATTTTTTAAATGGGTGAACATTCATACTGGAGCGTCTAAAGAACTAGAGCAAAGCGGCCAGTTAACGGGGGAGGTTACCCATACAATAACCTGTCGTTATAGCAGTAAAATTAAAGCAACCCACCAAATCACATTTAAGCAGCGCCAATTTGAAATTATTGGTGAACCAATAAATCAAGATTTCGAAAATATTCAAACCATTATTGCTGTAAAGGAGACCACCAATGCTTGATGCAGGAATTGATATCTCGGGTTTAAAGCAAATGGAACAAGCATTACAGGATATTTCTAAAGAGATAGGTGCGAAAAAAGCGACAGGTATTATGACAAGCGCTATCCGTGAAGGTGCTGTGAAATATCAGCAAGGTATGCAACGTAATGCACCTGAATCTGAACTTGCCCGCATAGTTAAAACTAAAAGCGGCCAAAAAGTAGAAATCCGCCCTGGCTTTTTAAAATCTCGCATTAAAATTCGCGCCAGCACAAATCGCACAGGTGCAGAAACAAAGCGTTTTGGTAAAGGCGTTGTATCACTGGTAAAAGTAGGGGTTTTTAGAGTCCCTTATATAGTGCAGGTTGAATACGGGACTACTAATCAAAAGGCTCAACCATTTATTCGCCAAGCATTCCAAAAGCGGACAAACCAGGTCGTGGTAGTAATCAATCACCGCTTAGCAAAACGAATTCAAATGGCGCAACGCCGTATAGCTAAAAAGAACAAAGCACAATGATAGAAAATAGCATAAGAACAAAAGCTTTATCATCACAAGGTTTGGTGGCGCTTATTGGTGAAAACTTCCATCTGACGGAAAACCACAACAGCAAAGATAACTATATTTTGCTGACTGTGATTGATGATGACACGCCTATAGAAATTCACATGGAAGATAACCAAAGCGAAGCACTTGTGCAATTTGATTGCTACAGCAAATTACCAGTTAACGCTAAAGCAATAGCGAAAGAAATTGAATCAACTTTCAACAAAAAAGGGTTTGTCGATACAGATGTGAAAGTGCAATTAGCACTAAAAAATCGCCGCATACCCGACTTCGATACTGGCTCAAAGTTATATCGTGAGTCATACGAATACATTTTTCATTATCACAACATAATTAACGAGGTGTAAAATGCCAGATCCAATTCCAGCAACTGGCCTAGCAGCTGATACTGTTGACTCACATGGTTCAACACTGCAATTTTGTTCAACAGGAGAGCAAGCTGTTGACAAATTTTTACCAGGAATTGACGTAATACCACAGGTAAACTCAGGCAAACAATGGGAAGATGATACCGATATTGGCGCTACAAGGCGTTCATACTTCGATAAAGCGCTTCCTGAAGATCAAGATTTTGAATTAGTCATGCGAGATATACCTGGTAATGCAGACCAAAAAGCATTTACTGATCAGGTTGAAGCTTTCACAAATATCAGCATGAAAATTACTCGTGCTAGCGGTCGTGTTATTAACTTTGTATTTGTTCCTCAAGATTACTTTTCGGGTGAATCAGGCAAAGAGACTGGTAAGCAAATGTTTGCATGTATTGGCAAACTGCAAGAAGTTAATTTTGATACTGTAGGGGCAGGTGCCTAATGATTACTGCAGCAGAAATCATGGCGGGTAAACTCGCCACATCCACACGTGTGTTTGACGTAAAAGGTGTGGGTAAGATTGAATTACATCGATTGCCGGCTACTGATGAAGTGAAAGCAAGAGATGTGTTCTCCGATAAAAATGCTGATCCTAAAAAGCTAGAAAAGCTAGCTCAGCGAAACACTTATTACATGCTTCACGGTAAGTATGATGACAAAGAAGCTGCAAAACTACCTCAACTAATGGATGTAGAGCAGCTTGGAATGATCCACACAACAGGTTTGTTCTTTACAAACCTATCTCAAGATAATCTTGAAGCTATTGAAAAAAACTAAAAAAGCAGCCTGAGTTACATGCGCTCTGCAATTTAGCAGATAACTTAGGTTGCTCAATCTACGAATTACATTCACGTTTGCCAGCTGAAGAACTAGAGCTTCGTTTAGTCCATCAAGGATTAAACATGGGGCTAACGTTCGACCGTTCAGAGCAGCGCAAAATTGAACAAAATAAAAAGCAACGTGAAACAGAAGCGTTTTTAAATACCTGTCCTTGGCGCCAACGTAAGAGAACTTAACTATGTCATCAATTGCAACACTCACTATCGACTTGATCGGTAAAAGTGGCAAGTTGTCGGCTGAGCTGAAGAAAGCCACCAAGAATACTCAATCATGGGCTGATAAAACTCGAAAATTGGTGGGTACAAGTACAAAAGCAATGGTTGGCTTTGGTGCTGCTGGTGTTGCTGCGTATGCCTCTATATATGCTAAAAATGCTGAATTTATAGATTTGCAAGCAAAAACCGCTGATAGATTAGGGATTACTACACAAGCACTTGGTGGGTTACAGCATGCGGCAAACTTATATGGCGCAAGCAATGAAGAATTAACCAAGTCATTGCAGCGTATGCAACAGGGTCTAGGTCAAGTAGCCCAAACAGGCACTGGTGAAGCTAAATATGCTTTAGAGGGGCTAGGCCTAGCAATTGAAGATTTACAAGGTTTAGCGCCAGAAGAACAATTTAAAGTTATTGCTGACAAACTCAAAGATGTAGAAGACCAAAGTCAAAAGGTTTATATCGCGCAAAGCCTAATGGGTAAGTCAGGGGTTAAGATGATTAACCTTATGGATGCTGGCGCTGATGGTATTAGCGCGATGATGCAAGAAGCAGAAGACTTAGGCATGACCTTTGACCGTATCGATGCAGCTAAAGTCGAAATGGCGAATGATGCATTTGATAAAGCCCAAAAAACCACGCATAGCTTTGGCCAAACGCTAGCCATTGAAACAGCACCTATTATTGGCGCTATCTCTGATATGTGGACAGAATCAGCCAAAGAAGCCGGTGGTTTTGGTTCAATTGCGCAGCAAGTCGTCACAAAAGTAGCTTCAGGTATTGGCTTTCTGGCTGATATGGGTCGAGGCTTACAAGTTATATTTCTACTATTACGCCAAGGGGTAGCAGAATTAGCTAACGTTGCAGTTCAAAGGTTTGCTGATGTAGCCCGAGCAATCAATCCAGTCCTAGAATCTTTAGATATGGAATCGTCTGGGCTTAAGCAATTAGAAGAATTTGGAGATTCATTCTCTGCTACTACTGCTAACTTAGCAAAAGAACTAAGTGAATTGGCCATGGAGCCAATGCCATCGGAAAAAATAAAAACATGGATAGCCGATGTACAAACCAAGTTTGAGGCAGCAGCTCAAGAGCAAGTAAATAACCCTGATAAAAAAGATTTAAGTGACTTATTAATAAATTCAGATCCAAAAGTTGCTGATGAAAAAGCGCAGCGATTAATTGATTCTGCTCGAAATCAATATCAGCAAATTTTTGATGCTCAACTAGAAGCTGAAGGCAAAGAGGTCGAACTTGAAAATAAACGCTTTGAACGTAAACAAGCTGAAATGGAGCGTGAGTTTCAACTACTTCGAGATAAAAACCTAATTACCGCTGAAATTGAAGCCGAATACCACATAGCTAAAGAACAAGCACTTTCCCAGCATGAGCAAAGGGTAAGCGAAATAAAGAAAGAGCAGCTTGAATTACGCGCTGAAAAAGAAAAAGAACACCAACAAAAGCTTGCAGACATTGAAACTGATAGAAAAAAAATGATGCAAGAAGGTTATGGCGGTCTTTTGGATGTGATGGGCGGATATTTTGATGGCATGGAAGGTAAAAATGCTAGTTATGCTAAGTCTGCAATGGCAATCGGCGAAACGATGCTCGATGAAGAGAAAAGAAATTCTTTACAGAGTATTTGGACCAATACTTATGACACTGCAATGAAAGCTTATAACGCGCTTGCAGATATTCCTTACGTTGGCCCTGTACTCGGCGCCGCAGCTGCAGGTGTTGTTATTGCTGCCGGTGGTATGTATGCGGGTAAAGTGAGTGGTTTAGCATCTTTCGATGGTGGTGGTTATACCTGGGATGGACCAAGGACTGGTGGCCTCGATGGAAAAGGTGGTCAATTAGCTATGCTTCACCCTCAAGAGACTGTTGTTGATCACACAAAGGGACAGAGCTTAGGTTCGAATGTAACGGTTAACTTGTTTGAAGATGCGAGTAGAGCAGGTTCGACAACACGCAGTTCAGGGGCATCAGGTGAAGAAGTTATCAATATATTTGTAACGAGTATTCGCCAAGGTGGCGAAGCTTCAATGGTCCTTGAAAATACCTATGGCTTACAAAGGCAGGGGTTCTAAGTATGTTAGTTCGATACCCCAAAGACCTAAAACTTCCCCTTGTTTCAACTCACCGGCTATCCCAAAACCCTAACTTATTAAGAACTGAAATGGCAAGCGGCCGAGCTCGGCAGCGCAAGCGCTTTCAATCAGTGCCAACGACAATGGCTGCAACGTGGAAACTGAAGGATGAGCAAGCAGTTATTTTAGAAGGGTTTGTGAAACACGGTACCAACGATGCGGTTAACTGGTTTGTTATGCCAATTCGCACACCCCAAGGCTTAATTGATCACGATGTACGTTTTAAACAAAGTCCGCTGGAGTCATGCAGTTTCAATGGTGGGTTTTGGAGTTACAGCGCGAATATCGAAATTAAAGAGCGGCAGGTAGTGAGTGAGGAAGCCACTGCTAACAGCTTATTAGAACCAAACACCTTAGATGAATTTGTTAATGGCGTTTCTGACGCCTTAGGTACATATCAGGAGAATTAGAAATGGCATCCTTTTTTAGTTTAGTAACAGAGCTTGAGACTTTACTAGAGCAGCTAAGTGCAATTCTTTCAGGTGATGAAAATCAAGTTGTTTTAGTAAATGGTAATAACAAAGATTCAATCTCAAAAGCTATTGCTGATCGGTTCGTCTCATTGCAATCGATGATAAGTGGGCGTTTAACGTTTGAAACGATTTCAGCTTTAAATTCCTCAGGTGAACCCGCAAATGGTGAGCTTGCAGAAGTCTGGAATGATTCAAACATTTTAAACAACGGACTTTATGGCTGGAAGGATGGTGCATGGACCTCATCAGATTACGACCCTGTAAAAGCCGTAAAATCGTTTGTTGATGCTTTATTAGTGCATAGCTCATCAAACCATTCAGGCTACCAATATGCAGTTGTTGATAACAATGGGAAGTTATTGCTTGGCATAGACAACCAAGGAAACATTATAAATAAGGGATTAAATGACGTAATTAATAGCTTATCTGATCAAACTGAAAACCACGGACTAAGGCTCGTTTCACTTGAAGACGACTCTTTATCTCAAGAGCTTATTATTAATGCACTAAACGAGTTCAAAAATGATTATTTTGATACAACTAATTCAAACCATTCTGGCTTTGCTTATGCAATAGAGTCATCGGATGGTAAGTGTTTATTTGGCGTTAGGCCTGATGGTTCTGTTTATAGTTTAGAGCTAAAGCCCCTTATCGAAAGCTTAAAAAGAGAACGCGGTGAACACTCAGGATATATCATTTCTTTTGTTGATGGAGCTGAAAAGGTACTTGGTGGCTTTGATGCTTTTGGACGTTTCGTATTAAGCAAAGGCTCTAAGTTTTCTGACAGATATAGTCCTCGTTCTGGGTATATCTATACATTAGAGGACTCAAAAGGCCACATCTTATTCGGTATTAAAAATGATGGTACAGCTGTTCTACCCAATGTAGGAAATTTGCAGCGTTCAATCAATGAAATAAAATCACAAGTAGAAAAGCTAGAAAAACCAAGTGTATTTTTAGATCCGTTAACAGAACAATCCTCACCAATGGCTTCAGGCCCCGACATAATTTGTTGGGGAGACTCCATGACTGCAGGAGCAGGCAGTACCGATGGCAATCGTTACCCTACCTATTTGGCATCAAAAAGTGGGTTAACAGTTCACAACGCTGGAGTTGGCGGTGAAAGTTCAAACACTATAACGGCTAGAACTGGTGCAATTCCTTTCCCTGTTCGCATTGCAAATGCGGAACCAATTAAAGAGATCCCTTCATCGGGAGAAGTACAAATAGAATTTGATACTTTCCTTGGTAATTCCTTCGCTCCATTGCGACAGGGTAGCGGTGGTGCTCAAGGTTTTGCAGGCGAACTAAATGGTGTTAAAGGCACTATGTACTTTACTGGTACAGGAACAACACCAGGAGACTATTTCTTCGTTAGAGAAACAGCAGGTGAAGCAGTACCAATGAATAGACCTCCGTACCCATATAGAACATTCTTTTCTGAAGAACATCGTGGTGACATTGCAATAATATGGATTGGTCAGAATGGTAACGTGCTTGAAGACGTTTTGTCTCAAGTCCAGCTAATTATTGACCATTTAAAAGCTTCTTATAAAAAATTTTTGGTTATACCTAAACCGACTTCAACACCTGAAGAGGACGCTGAGTTCGAAAGGTTGTGGGGTAGAAAGGTTGTAAAAATCAGAGATTACTTATCTAAACCTATTTATTCGGCAGATGGTGTAACGGTGGAAAGTAGTTATGGATTGAGTGATGCTGGTTTTGAGCCAACAGAACAAGATCTTATTGATGTAGAAGCAGGGAAAGTTCCTACTTCATTACGTGTAGATAGTGTCCACTTTAACAACGCAGGCTATGAAATATTGGCTGAGCAATGTTATCAAAGATTAATAGAACTTAAATATATTTAAGGAGCTAAAATGCTTACAGTAAAAACAAACTCAGTTGCAGTTGATCCAAATAACCAATTAGAGTTCTTAGAAAAAGATTTTGCAATCATCCGTGGCGCAACAATCGGTTTAGTCGATTTTAGTCATCCTGATACATTTTCAGGTGCAGACTATACAGGTATTAACATTCCTGCGGGCACTGTTGTAAAAGGTTTAACTGATGGTGCAGTTGATGGTGTTATCCCTTTAGAAATTCAAAATGGTTTTTCTGAAGGTGTTTTGACATTAAGTGCGTCTACTTATGTCAGTTTACCAAGTGCTAACTTTAAACCGCCAGTTGACGGAAGTGTCGATCGTGCAGTTCATTGTTTTTGGATTTCGGTTCCAAAAACAGGATATCCGAATAGCACAAATAACAATGTGATAGTTTTGGGGGATGATAGTACAACAAGTAACAATTATGGGCGTTTATCAGGTCAGTTTGATGTGTCTACAGATAATGCATCTTTGTTAAAGCTTGACTGGATCTTTTATGGTTCGAGCATTTCAGTACCATCAACAGCGATTGATGCTTTAGCGGAGGGAATTCATCAAGTTGCTTTCACTTTTGAGGTTGTAGATTCAGAAACTGCTACTGTCAGAATGTATTTAGACAACCAACTTGTAGCCACTAGAACTTCAACATATAACGACATACCAAACCAAGGTGGTTCAAATTTTGTACTTGGTGATGGTGAAGCGTTTAATGAGTTTGCGAATGACGGGCTAAAGTTTGGGAGAATTAATATTGCTGATTTAACTAATCGTCCAGACATTTCTATTACAGATTACATAGCTCGTGATTGGGAGCATGCAAAAGGGTTTTTCGGCTTGTAATTATGAGCGAAGTACTTCAACGCATCTATGCAAGCGCCCCAGTTAACGACATTCCCATTCACACATTAGAGCTTAAGGCTGCCGATTTATGGGAGCTTAGGATTTGCGATGGCTTTGATGACCAAATAGCCGGTATTGAAAATGGCGACATGGTTACATTTAAAGCCAGCGGTATGGGTGTGTCGTTACCGCAACGAGGTGTCAAGGGGCGCCAGGACTTACAATTTCAAATTGATAATGTATCTGGTGAAGCACTTGCACTGATTGATCAGGCAATTGATGCGGGTGTAAAAATCGATGTAATTTACCGGGTCTATGTATCGAGTGACTTAAGCGAACCTGCAGAGCCGGCAGTTACAATGAAAGCTGCTGACGTTCAAGCTACTTCACAGAGCATCAATGTAGTTGCATCATTTAATGATCTTGTAAATAAAGCTTGGCCTAACAAGCGCTATACACCTTCCATTGCCCCTGGGCTCAAATACTTCAGTTAATAATGTTATACACAATTAATGATTATTTAAGTGTTCCTTATGTGAATGAGGGGCGAGATATGTCTGGTTTTGACTGCTGGGGTCAAACTCGGCATCGCCTCCATCATTATTATGGTCAACCATTGTTCGAATCGTTTGGCCATATTCACCCAGACGATAAAAATTTGCTTACTGAAGCCTACCAACAAATTGTTTCCAACTTTAGAGCTTGCGAACCATCACCCGGTGTTGTGGCGTGCGGTTTTAAGTTTGGTAGCTTAATTCACATCGGCACAGTTGAACTAATCGACGGTAAGCTTGAAATACTTCATACATCCCGCCGTAAAGGGCCATCAATTGACAGCATCGCTGACTTCAAGCGGTTATTTAAAGAGGTTAAATTTTATGAATATGTGGGTTGATATTAAAGTTTACCCAAACAAATTAGACCCGTCTTTAATGGAGCCTTGCAAATGCAAGGTTGGTTCGACACTTCATGAATGGCTGACTGAAAATGTCCCTGCATATTATGAAAGTGAAGAACCACTTTTTACTGCGCTTATCAATAAGCAGATATTACTGCCTGCAAATTGGAAAACTTATCAATTCAAGGCATCGGATGATGTAAGTATTATTGTTGAGCCAAAAGAGCCTGCCACTATCGCTTATGCGGTTATTGCTGTAATCGCTGTGGGTTATGCCGTATACACTGCAAACCAAATCCCCGATAACTATAACTCGACGACTCCCGATGGCAGCAGTATTTATGATGTAAATACCCAAGGAAATAAGCCCAGGCTTATGGGCATTATCCCTGAAGGAGCAGGGCGCCATAAAATTTACCCTGATTATTTAACAATGCCACGACGAGAATATATTGATAATGAGCAATGGCTTTATCTGATGTTAAGTGTAGGTGTAGGGCGATATGAAATATTATCGAGTGAAATGTTCATAGGTAATACTCCAACAACAAGTTATGCCGGCGATATTGATATACAGGTGTTTGAGCCTAGTGAAAACGTAACAGGTCATGAAGCTCACAGAAATGTCTATACCTCAAGTGAGGTGGGTTCAACATCAGGAAGTACCGGTATTGAATTAAAAGGGCGTGTTACTTCAACTGGGGGAGATAATGGCTCTTATGAGTACTCTTTCGCTGGTGATGAGCTAATAGTTCATTATGTTGAGTGGGATGCTGAGCTTGGTAGGCCTCTTCGGTTCAAATCAGTGCCACCATTTGATGTTGGCGAAGTTCTTTCAATAACTGGCTCTTTAAATGGCCAAAATGATGGTTATTATGAGCTGCTAAACAAAGACTCAGATGGTAGCCAGGTGAATAAGGTTGATGGGCAGTCCCAAGATGACCCAACATGGACAAGTTTTGTAACTGAAAGCACATCTAATGCAACGGTTATTGTTGAAGATGGTGGCGGCGACGGTCAATTTAATGGGCCGTTTTTCGCATGCCCAGCAGGAGAAGTGACTGACAAACTTTGGTTCGATTTTCGTTTACCACAAGGTTTAGGTGAGCTTGATGATGATGGTAATTTTTTAAGTCGCACAGTAACCGTTCAAATAGAGTACCGTGCTGAAGGTGCTCAAGACTGGACTGCAGTTGATGACGAAGTATTTACAAATTCTACAAATGATGAACTAGGGCGAACGGTACCAGTTACATTACCATCTAAAATAAGGCCTGAGGTAAGAGTAAAAAGGGCCACTGCAGCAACTGACGATACGCGTATTTATGACGATATATTTTGGACTGCCCTTAAGGCCGAATTAAACAGCGCGACTAGTTATGATGGTTTAACCACAATAGCAATTAAGATCCGTGGCACAAATGCTTTAGCCGGCACAGCTGAAAATAAATTTAATGTTATTGGTACCCGTATTTTGCCAGTGTATGAAAATGGCGCTTGGAGTGCACCAAGGCCAACAACTGATATAGCTCCATTTTTTGCACATGTATTAAAAAGTGCAGGGCATAGCGATGACAAAATAGGGTTAGAAGCACTAAATGCATTACATCCTATTTGGCATAATCGAGCAGATGAATTTAATGCTGTGTTTGATAGTGAGAGTACTGTTTTTGAAGTTCTTAAACGTGTTCTTGCTGTCGGTTTTGCTGAGCCTACGATTGATTATGGAAAAATAACACCAGTACGTGATCAAAAGCGAACTATCTACCGTCACATGTATCAACCAGATAACTATGTTGGCATGCTAAAGCGCTCTATTAAGTTAATGGATGATGATGAACCAGATGGTATCGAAGTCGAGTACTTCGACCCAGTTACATGGAAGTCAGAAACGATTCTTTGCTTGTTACCTGGTGATGAAGGTGCTAACCCTGAAAAAATCAGAGCCTTTGGAATAACAAACCGCGACAAAGCATATCAGTTTGGTATGCGAAAACGCCGCATTCGTCGTTATCGTCGAACTCGGTTTGATTTCAAAACTGAAATGGATGCGTTGAATTCAAAGTACCTAGACTATAGCGCAGTCGCTGATGATATTCCTGGATATGAACAAACTGGTACTGTTGTAGGGCATGTTGGTCGCTCAATCTACCTTGATAACCCTGAACTGCAATGGCAATCAGGGCAAACACATGTTGTTGCTTTAAGAAAACCAGACGGCACTCTATCAGGCCCATACAATGCTACGCCTGGCAATGACTCCAATGAAGTCGTCATCGATGCTAATTTAGACTTTACACCGGTATTTGATGGTTCAATTGAACCACCCCTTTATATGTTTGGCATCACCACACGGTGGTGTAATGGTGTGCTTATAAAAGATATTAAGCCATCATCAACAGATCAGGTTTCAGTAACCGCAGAGCTTGATGACGAACGAGTTTACCTAGATGATGATAGCCCAGCGCCAACAACTACAAGCATTACAATTCCAAATATTTACTTTTAAATATCTATTTCAGCTATTACATAAAATGATAAGCGGAACTTTAGGTCCAAGTGTATTAACTAATGTGCCGATAATAACAAACAAAACACCAGAGCCTTCATCTATAGCGCATTTATAGAGGGCATATCTGAAATCGCGATCTTGTAGTTGTTCATCTAGTGTTTTCCTTGCTGAAGGCGAAATATATTTGGAGCTAGCAAGTTGCTTAGTAGTTTCAAGGTTTTTCAAAAAACTATGTTTTATAGTAAGAATAAGGCCAAGAACAGATATTATAGAACCAGCTATTGGTAAATAAGATGAGCTTTTGATATAAGAATCAATAAAATATGAAATTAAGATAAGAAAAAATGCTATCCAAAAAACTCTTTCAACATGAGCAACTGGCCACATTATTTTGTGGAGGTACTTCAGTCTTTTTGGCATATCATTTATTGCATCATCATTTGGGTTTTTATCAGTAGACATCTTAATTTAGCTCCAAACCTCCATTTTTAAGTAAGAAGATAATTTCATAAGTTTTTTAATTTGTATAGCTTAGGGCTGTGAGATTTGAAAGTATTACACTATACTGTATATATGTACAGTTAACTGGTTTTGTTACTTATGTTTGTTATCCCAATTTATATCGAAGCCGGTATTACAGGTTTTGAATCTCCAGCAGCTCAATACAAAGAACTTGGCCTATCACTTGATCAGCTCTTGATTAAGCATCCAGATGCTACTTTTATAGGCATGGCCTCAGGGCAGTCTATGCAGGGGGTAGGTATTTTTGATGGTGACTTACTATTAGTTGATAGAGCTGTTGATGCGAGTAATGGAGATATTGTTGTTGCGAGTTACAATGGTTGCTTTGTATGTAAGATCATAGATAAAGATAACCGGTTGCTGTTATCAGCCTCTGATGAGTTTAAACCTGTTTATGTTTCACCAGAGGATGATTTCTGTTTAGAAGGGGTTGTAACAAGGAGTATCAGACTTCATAAGCCCTGTTCAGAATTTACACATAGTGCTTAAATGTTTGCTAATGAATAGCAAAGTGAATCACTAAGAGTTGAGTTTATTTGTAGTAGCTATTTTTAATGTTTCAATAAGATTAATAGAGAAACAATCAAAGGAGATAAATGTGAAATATCCAACAGAATACCGTATTGAAATTTATTTGGACTCGTTTAGTAATGATCCAATCGCAAGTTTCTGTTCAACAACACCATTTATGGTGATGCAGTTGGGTGATGAAATAGATCCTTTTGCGTGGTCAGGTGGAAATGATGAAAGTTATGCAAATTCTGGCGAAGTTTTAAAAGGCCACGCTCTCGAAGTTATTAAGATTCGCCATTTAATGATGGTAACTAATAACAAAACAATCCAAAGTATAAGTGTTAAGGTTAAAGCGGTTAAGTATAGTAATTAACTTAAATCCTTTAAAAGTAGATAGTTTATGATAAATAATCCCGATGAAGATGATAGCTTGTCATTAGAGCTAGAGAACTCGATGTTAGAGTTAGAGAGCATAGACAATCGTCTTAATGAGACTTTTGATGAAGGGTTTGAGTGGTTGGATATTTTAAATGAGCTTTCAGATAAGCTGGAAGTATTCAATCAAAATATGGAATCGTTAAATCAGGGTATCACTAATGCCTATAAACAAAAGAATAGCTATTTTTTGAATGGGGTTTTGTTAGTAGGTGTTATTTCAGCATATGAAAGCTTTGTGCATGAGTTTTTTAATTTATGTTGTTCAAAGCAAACTTATATAGCAAATGCTTTAAAGAATGTAGATAGGTTAGAGAATAAAGATAGAAACCATCTAAGATTAAAAGCTCAAGTATCTGAAGAGGATTTAAGTAATCGACTCAGAAAAGCTACTTTACATGATCCAATTCAAATAGCTAATATCTCTCGTATACTATTTGGCCTTAAAATGCCTGTCTTAGAAAAAGAATATAATGAAAAGTTGTTAAAAATAAGAAATTTATTTACTCATAATGGTGGTCTATTAGATGGCAAGCCTATCAATATGACTACAGAGTATGTCACTCATGCTTACGAACTAATTTATGAGCTAATAAATGCTTATGTATATACGATTAAGAAAGATGCTGATGAGTTTTTGACTCAGTAATAGATTCTTTGTAATTGCTATTTAGTAACCCGCTAATATAGCGGGCTTTTAGATACTGAAATTGTCCTCACGCTTCGTTTTATCTTTTCTATATTCTCAGCTAGCACCCATAGCATGCCTGCGAGGGTATCTTTATCCATTGCCTCAAAGTGGTCTTCAATACACAGTGTATTGATTGCTGCTTCTGCCTGGTAAATATTTTTATCTAGTTCGTTTTTTAGTTGTAGCGCTTTGTTGTTTTGCATTTGGTATTCCCTGCTGTTTTCGTTGAGGTAAAGATACAAGTGATTTTGTAAGGTAAAAAGTGAAAAGATTTACGTCCTATGGTACAAATTACGTCCTAAGATTCGTATTTGGCTGTTCTCAGATTAAAAGGACGTAGCAAATGAACCAAATAACACCAGAAAACTTAAGAGGTTTGCGTAAAAAATTAGGGTTATCAAATCAACAAGCAGCCGATAGTGTTTATAAGAACCTAAGGTTATGGCAAAGATACGAAGCTCCGTTATCAGCAAGTAGCAGTTTGAGAATACCCCCAGCGACTTTAGAACTATTCTGTTTGACACCAAATAAACAGGGCAAACTTGGTAAATTAGTTAGTTTTTATGGCGGCCAAGGAGGTGCAGGGCATACTCTGCTTACTATTGATATAAGTATTGCCCTGATGGCAGATGGGTATGAGGTTTTAGTAATATCGGACCGAAATGGAAGTGCTTTATATAGCGAGATGTCAATTCAGCATAACTATCCATTCCCAAGAACGACCCAAGTTGAAGAACCAAGTAATATGAGGTTCGCAATTCATTTGAATCCTCCTTACCCTTCGTCTCCAAAATCAGTAAAACCTATCATAGAAAATTACGATTTCGTATTCTTAGATATTAACCGCACGCTTGCGATGGATTATTTTGATGAACTTGAACCGGACTTGATTATAGCTCCAGCTAAAATTAATGAAGACAATATTCGCAACAGAACGGCTTTCAATAATATTAATAATTTATCCAGCAGGTTGGCAGAACAAAAAAATGTTAAGACAAAACTCGCCTTGTTGATGGTTGCTGTGTCAACAGACTATGCGTTTAGTCCTAGTTATCATGGTTTGTTAGATGAAAATGCAGATGATTATGAGGAGGTGAGAGATTATTTTTATCATCAGCAAGAAAAAGATCAACAGGACCAAGAAGAAATTTTAGAGTTATTTAATACGTTGGGGAAGCATGCCAATGTTCAATTTATGAATAGCTATACATCAGATGCATATGATAATTATCGGGAAAGATATGCTAAGGGGTATAGTATATTTCATAAAGCACCCAACTCACTTCCAGCTCATGAATTACGAAGTGTAAAGAATGAAATGTTAAGGATTTTAAGTATACCGGATAAAAGTTTATAAATTGATCCGTCTTACACTTTATATAAATTAGTTTTTAAATTAGTATGATTTTCGTACATAAAACTTAAGGAGAGAGATATGCACGATCAACTATTTGAAGCGCTGAGATGTTGGGCTCGAAAACCAACCTGGTTTACTGGTCACCCGAGTGATGAAAGTAATTTCAAGTTAGCGGTATCCAATGTAAAAAACTTACCATTTACACCCACAAAAGATGAGATTTATGAAGCTATTTTAGAACATCAAAAAGATGCTCCCGCTGTTCTAGATACACCAAAAGATATAAGACCTCAAGCTGAACAGTTCGCTATAAAAATAGCTAAGAAGCTTTAGTCCAAAGCGCAGTTTTGGATCTATTTTGGATCAGTTTGATAAATAAAAGAGACTACACCAGACCTCAACGGCATAGTAAATAATACCCCTGTGTAGTCTGAATATATTCTATCAGGGGTTCAAATCCCCCCAGCTCCACCATTAAAAACCCTTGTAATTCAATGAGTTACGAGGGTTTTCTCTTTCTAGTGGATCCGTATTGGATCAATTTCATAATTTCCCACCTCATAACACCCATTGAGTTAAATGTTTGTATTAAAATTTAGTAATACTAAAGTTTGTTGATGTTTATCATTTTAATGTGGTTCAACTTACTGCATAATCTTTTTCGGAAGTTTTAAAACAACAAAGGGATATCATGAAAAAATCAATTCTAAAAACTGCATTATTCGTCAGCGTATTATCAGTTATAGCTGGTTGTCAAACTACATCTACAGTATACAAGCCTGTAGAAGTAACTGAAGTTGTGAACATTCCAGGTCAAAGCCAAGAAGAAATATACAATAAAACTCGTCAATGGTTTTCACAGTATTTTGTTTCTGGTGAGTCTGTTGTTGATTACGAAGATCCAAAAGCAGGCACTATTATTGGTAATGGTATTGCTGATAATGGCACCGATTTTATGGGCATCATTCGATATAGCTTTAAATATAATGTTCGAATTGATACCAAAGATGGTAGATTTCGTGCTATAACAAAAATTGTTGAGCATACAAATACAGACACTAGTAAAAGTTACACTGCTTCTTATGTAACCGATGAGAGAAGTGCAGCAGCCGAGCAAAAAGTAAAAGAAATTGTTAGTAACATAGAGAGTTATGTAACAAGTGAAAGGCATGATTCTAAATCTAGTTGGTAGCGAAACTTAAATAAAACCCGCTTAATTAGCGGGTTTTTTATGCCTTAGTATTTATGGATTAGCGGGCTAAGTTTTTCGTTGGCGGCTTTGGCTATTTCGAGTAGCTGATAGGGCTGTATTGCCATACTCTCGCGGATGACGTTGGGTAGTTTATCGAATGATGTCACCATATCATCAAGTGCAAGCGCTTGGGTTCGGGTTGTTTGGCCGTTTTCTATGGTGAGTAAAATTCGTTGGTAGTCGAGAGGGGCGGGTGCTTTGGCGATGGCCATTTGTTGCTGGGCGTCAAATGCGCGGATCACTTGTAAGTGAAATTGTGGGCTTATCCACATGGCGTATGCGTAAACCAGTTCTTTGCATACCCAAGTTCCTGAGTTTCTACCACCTCGCTTGGTCCTAAGCGGTTTGGAACACTCCTTATTGCTATCCAAATTCTTAAACCCGTAATCTCGGGATTGAGATACTTCACCAATATACATCGTATTGCTTTGCTCTATTTCAGTTATTAAATTTTGAGTTTGCTCAATACTGAGGAAGTAATTAGGTTGATGCTTTTTTTCTGAACCGGCAGCACGATGAAGATCATTTAGAGAATATAACCCGTCTTGTAGACGAATTTTATTTGATAAGATAAATAGATTAGTCATTGCTGACTCCTGTTGAATAGTGATTTAACATCACCACCAAAGTCGTCAAACAGATGGTGGTGACGCGAGCAGGGTTGACGAACCGGCTTCAACAGATACCGGCAGACCCGAAGATCTCCCCACCCGCGCCACCATAATGCAGGTACGCGAATGCGCTGACACAAAAAAACACGCAAATACTCAGAGGCGTGTTTCGTGTCTCTGTTGAACTTTTCAGGTCGTCAAACCCGATACCAGATTTTGCTGGTAAGGCCTAAGTATGTGCTCAGAGACTTTTAATGTCAACTTCATAGGGCTTTCTTACTTTGTGTTGGTACGCTGGTGCTTGCGAATATCTTTGATACTCTCGCGGCCATGTCGGGTATTTCTTCGTTCATCCATTTACCGTAATGTTTTTCTAACATGGTGATGGATGTGTGGCCCATTTGGCGAGCTATCCAACGTTCGGCTACGCCTTTGGTAAGCAGCTGGCTTGCAAATGTGTGGCGAGCTTGGTTTATAGCGCGGTAGCGAATACCACACTTTTTTAAATGCTTTTGTAAAAATCGTTTATTAACGTTTTGGCCATCGGTATGCGGCTTTTGGTTTAGGCTGTTAATAAACACAAATCTAAGCTCTGCTTTTTCATAGCTGCGGTTGTCATCTTTTAACACATCGACCTTGATTGCCGGCATTGCAAATGAAAGTGCCTTTTGACGAATTAATATGTCGTATGCCTGGTCTAGTAGGTCGATGTTTCTGTAGCTGCCGTCATTTTTCGTGTAGGCATAATCGCCTTTGGTAACACCACGCCTGATTTTTATTTGTCGTTTTACAAAATCAATGTCTTCCCATGCAAGCGCGTAGCACTCTGATGCGCGTAAGCCTGTCCAACAAGCAAATAAAAACCCGTTAAGCTCACTTTGATCAGCGGTTGGCTGCGAGTCTATCAACTGCAATTCGTCTAAGGTGAACGGATCACAGTTTTCTGAGCGGCTTCTTTTTAAATTTGGTAAATGGTCGAGCGGATTAAAGTCTATTAACCTATCGGCCATTGCATCTTTGAATATGCCACGTAGGGGAATAAACACATCGTTAATTGTTTTATTCGATAAAAACGTGGTGAGTGTTAAGTCGCGCCAGTCTCGGATCATGGTTAAGGTGACTTTGTCTAACTTTAACTCGCCAAATTGCGGGCGAATGTATAGTTTGCACCTGGCTAAATTGTGCTTGTAGTTATCTGCCCGGGTGTTGGCTTTGTTTCTTTCTAGCCATTTGTCTAAAGCAGTGTTCACTGTTGGTACTGCACCTTTTCCCTCAAACAATCTTACCTTTGCTGAATCAGGAAAATGCTTAGCGTAGTTAAATTGGTTGGTTGCAATCTCATGCAGTATGGCGGTACGTTTATTCGATGCAAATTTGATATTTGATTTAGATATCAAAATGCCTTTAAGGGGCTCTATGCAACGCACACCACGGTAACTGAACATAATACGTATGTTTTTACCGTGGATGGTGACACCCTCATACTTTTTACAAAACTCACGCAGCGATGCCGTCATTATCAAAATACTCGTCTAATTTTTCATAGTTATACACAACAACACCGCGTACTTTTTTCCAGTGCACACCCTCTACGATTTTACCAGTTTGGCGCATTCTATTGAGTGCATCGTCGGTAAAGCCTTTGTGTTGTTCGATGATCTTGGCTTTCACCCAGCCAAGTTTTACGTATGTAACGGTCATGGTTATTCTCCGGCTTGTAGTTCGTCTAAGTGGGGAAGTGTTTCCAGTGCTTCGTCTAGGTCTTCACACTCATAACTTACGCGATGGCCATTGGTGCGAATTTCAATAACTACACCATCGGCCTCTTCCAAAATAGTGATTACTTTCTTAGCCATAATTACTCCTAAAGTTCATTATCTATAGGTATAGAGTTTGCCCATTCAGCTGCTTTAACTCTTAATTCCTCAATTGAATTACACTCGACAAGCTTTTCATCGTCCCAATCACCGCAATCTATAAAAATATGTCCACTGTTATCTGGCTCTAAATGCATAGTCACGAATAGAAGATTTATAATCCAATCTTCTTCTGGACAGCCGCATTCATCACTTTTACGAGCATCTATAAATTCATACCGCAGCTGCATTTCTTCAAATGTGCCTAGAAACATAGCTTCTCCTGCCTTGGTTGTTTAGCCTCAGGCCTGTTATCAGCATCAACCACTTCTATAAATGGCTCTTGCTGATATTGGTTACAAAGCTCTGTTATGAACACTTGGGTTTTGTGTACTTGGCATTGGCCATAGCGCGTTTTAGTTTGCTGCTGGCCGTATCTATCTATGTGAGGGCAGTGCTTATCATCTGCCTTACCAATGTGCTTATAGGCCTGACAGCTAATACAGGCCTTTGGCATGGTGATTAAATTACCCATTATGCAGCCCAAAGCTCACTGAGCTCCCGCTCAAGTCGGTAATGGTCTAAACGTTCTTCTAACTTTTCTCGTGCTGATTTTTGACGCTCGCTATAAGGTACTGCTCGCGGAGCGTCTTTCTTAGGTGAAGTTTGCTTTGCGATACTCACCGTGATTGGTTTGTTTTTGGTTTTAGGTGTAGCGCTTCTTTTTTTATAAGGCTTACGAACACAGCCACAACCAAGTACTCTGCCTAAGTTACCTTTTTTAACTGAACGCTCAGTGCCACAAATACAGCGACATAAAAAGTATTGGCCACATGCTTCTTCTGATAGCACTGTCCAATTGTTAAATACATCGCCGGCTGTTATTTGTATTTTGCTTTTGGCCATAATGACTCCTTTTGTTTCTCAGCCTGGTTTTTACGTTGATAGTATTGACGTATACGGGCCCGTTGTTGGGCCACGCAGTTGCGTTTAAATTTGTGCATCCCAATACCCTGGTTTAAATTGGTGATATATGTCGCTAATGTATTTAGCCTGGTGTTTTGCATCATCTAATGCGTTGTGTGGGTTGCCTTTAAATGCATTTGATTTTTTAGGATCAATACCAAGTACTCTACGGCCAACATCAACCATTGTTCGAACATCGCGGTCATTTCTAAAGTGCCATGGCTTTGTCATATTGGTGGCTTTGTAGGCATTGGTTAGAATGGTGTTGTCGAATGTGGCGCCATTACCCCAAACAACTCGATTTCTAAACCCTTCGATTTGGTACATCCATTCGTTGAATTCGAGAAGGGCATCTTTTAGCGGCATAGTGTCGTTTACATTGAACACAGAACGGGCTTCATCGCTTTTTTTCATCCACCATTTAAGTGTTGAGCCATCTACCTCGCCGTATTTCATAGCATCTTCTATGTCGATGACTTGGTAAAATTCTGCACCAATGTTGCCTGTAAGTGGGTTAAAGAATACGGCACCTATTGATACGATCACCGCATTCGAATGTTGGCCAATAGTCTCTAGGTCGAGCATGACATCGTTGAGTTCTGTATTCATGGTGTTTCCTGTTATGTCCAAGGGACTAAGCCCAATTGTTGACGTTTATCGTTCCACTTTTTAACCAGTTGGCAGGCTTCTTTTTGAAGCTTTTTGCTAGTTAGTAAGCGGCTGATCTCTTTTTGGTCCTTAGCTTTAAAGCTGACCAGGGTTTCAAGCGTGGCTTGCTCAAAGCTGTTCATCTTCATTGCTTAAAGTAAGTAAGTCTGTAGCTGTTAGGTCCCAGTTGTTGGCTTTAACACGGCGTAACCAGTTACCACAGAGCTCTAAGGTGTCTTTTTTAGGACGTAAGCCACCTTTAGGGGCTTCGACTAATTCGGCTTCATCATCTTTGTTGAGGATGATTAAACCACCACGGCCACTTTGGTGTAGGTAGAGTAGTGGGGTTTGCCTTGCGTCGTGGCCTTCGACCATGCCACCAATGTGATACGGGTAAGTTTGTACAATGTCGGTATCACCACGGTAGATTTGCACTATGTCAGCGGCAGCTAAACGATTTTTAAGTTCGCTTATTTCGGTTTTAAGCTCGGCTGTTGTTTTGCGTTCGCTTTGATAAAGGCGCTTTTGTTGCTCAGTCGCTAAGCGCTGGCTTTCTAGCTTGTCTTTGTAGCTTTTTATTTTGTCGCGTAGCTTTTTAGGTGTGCCGGCAATTTCTTTATAAGCAGCTAACGTAATTGTTAAGTCTTTTACTTTAGCTAATGCTTGATCGCGTTCTCTTTGTGCTTGCGCCAGCTGTTGATCGGCATTTTTTGCATTTTTAAGAACAACTGCAGCACCTTGCTCATAGTCTTTTACCAAAGCAGTAAGCTTGTCATTTTGTATTTGTAGCTGCTGTTCGTTTTCAACCATTTGGTCAAATTCAGCAACTTCTTGGTTATAAGCCGCAACTAAATTATCGATTGCATCTACGACAGATAAAGGGTGATTACTCATGGTGTTTATCCTGGTGTTAAACCCAGCTTTCTAGGTTCTGTTCAAAAATCAGCAATGCGATTAATAACGTGATGAATAGCATTGCAGATAGGGCTTTCTTAAGGGGTTTCATGCCGCCAAAACTGCTTTTGGGATGCGTGTGTTTTCAATCAGGCTTAAAAAGGCTTTAGTCATGCATAAATCACGGCGGGCGCTAGCATTTAAGGCGATTGAGCCAAGCACTACTTGGTTGTTGATATCAAATAAAATGATTAAGCAGTACTTGGTACCTGACTCATAAATGCGTAGCTCTTCACCATGCATGCGTTGGTTCATGAAATTAATGCGTTGTTTGAGCTGGTTGATCACCAGGGATGTGAATACGTTTAACATAGCTTTTTCCTTTTCCTGTTGTGTTGTTTTAGTTGCTTACGGCAACCACTCGGCTGGTTTGGTTGGGCAAGTGCGCACCAGCGAGCTGTGAAACCTTGCTTTAGGCCGCTTGTGGCGGTGGCTCTGGTGTAGGGTTATTAGCTGCTTTTAAATTTGGGATCACCAATTCAAAAGGGCTCGCTTTTTGAGCTTGTTTTAGCTTGTGTAATAACGGGGCTGTTGCTGCGTTATTACGTGCTGCTGGGAATATAAATACTTTGGTCATATTCACTCTCCTTGGCCTTAGGCTGCTAGTAAGTCGTTTTGCAGTTCACGCAGTCGGCGTAAACGGGTGGTGCGAACAGTTCGGGTTACTCGAATCGTTCTAAAACTGCGCTCAACGTCACTGTTAGTAGCACTTAACAACACAAGCACTAGGCACATGGTGTAACGCAACACACCTTGTTTAATTGCTTGGTGTACCGTTTGGCGCATTGAATGGGTGTTAAATTTGAAGCTGAGTTCATTACAGGCTTGACGAACTGTTGTGGGTTTTACACCCAATGATTCAGCAATTGACTTTTGTGTTAGCCCTTTTGCTACGAGCAACAGCGTACGTGCTTGCTGTGCAGGTAAGCGAGAATGAGGCTTCGCACTTACGTGCATATCGTCAAGCTGGTATCCAGTTTCTGTGCGTAATGGGTTCATATCTTTAAATAACAATTAAATTTGTTATTTAAAGATACAATAAAAATTGTTAGTGTCAACTGCAAATACAATTAAAGTTGTATTATGTGGTTGATGAATGAAAAAAAACCGCCTTTAAAGGCGGTTTGGATTAGGTTTAAATTATTTATTGAGCTTTTTTATAGTATCTTTCAAGCTCTTTATGAGTGATATCAGGTTTAAAAATAGACTTCACTAGATTTGGGGAATGTATTATTACTTCAGAGCCTTTTCGCTTGGTTTGAGCTGTATAACTTAAACCAAATGATTCAGGAGTAAATTCACTGTAGATCCCACATATTTCAGGTGTGTCATCATACGTCACAATCCAAGGTTGATTTAAACGTTTAATACTTTCGTATAGACGATAATGGTCATCATGCTCAAAAAAGTTTTGATATAACCCTTTACCTTTCACATAATACGGAGGGTCGATATTGACAAGGGCTCTACCTTCAATGTCTGGAATATGCTCTTCAATGAATTGAGTTGCATCAAGGTTAGTAAGCCTTACATTTTCTTTAAACGCTGCAATAGCTAAAATTTGTTTTATTAGTCTTTCTTTATTGAACCTGCAATCTAGTTTGTAATTACCTGTCTGCGATAGCCCACCGATCACTCCAGCTTTAATTATGCCAGAGCGGTTTGTTCTATTGAGAAAAAGAGTTGAAAACCCTAGCTTCAAAAAATCTGTTGGTTTTTCTTTGTAAATTGCTCTTTGATTATGCCACTCCTCTATCGTCACTGGTGTCGACGAGATTAAAGAACAAAGCTCTTCTGTTCGGTATAAAACCGAATGCCAAAAAGCATGTATAGCAGGATCAAGATCATTGATGTAAACTTTTTTTGCATGTCCATTTAGTAGTAAAAACCAAGCAATAGCACAACCACCTGCAAATGGCTCAACATAAGTTTCGCCATGCAAGCCGTTTATCTTCATAGTTTCGAGTACAAAAGCAGATAGCTTAGACTTTCCACCTGGGTATCTTAGTGGCGAATAGGTCATTAACTTTCTTCTAAATTGATTAGTTCATAAAATAAAGGCGTCATCATATCCCAAAACCTATTTAAAAATTGAGCTTCAACTTTGTGGCATTTATCACTGTGTATGTATTCATTGAGTGTATTTAAGCTAAAATCATTTTCCATGTGCAATAATTGATCAATTACTTTATTAGCTGATGGCTCTACAATGAATTCACCTCTTAAAAGACTTAATTTATCTTTCAGTCTAATATCATTGTAACTAGACTTTTTCTTTTTGGCCAATTCATTTTGTAATTCTTTACTTACTACATATTGATCAACCGCCAATTCCAAAAATATGCGTAATGAGGCACCAGCAACATTAGGATATCTTTTCAAAGGAAGCCTTTTGAATTCATCAAATAAGGCAATTACTTTATAACTATTCGTCTTTATAGCGTGGTAATTATCAGTAAACTGCCCTCTTTTAGGGTTGCCTTTTAGTACTTTGGGTTTTTCGTCCTTTTCAGGTGATACATCCTTACCTTCGTCTTCCTGCTTTTGAGTTGATGTGTCTAATGTTATATCAACTTTATCATTAGTCTGACTTTTTGAGACTTCGTCTTTGTGAAGTACTTGTGGTAAAGAACTTAATATATCCTCAAATTTATTGTCAATCGTTCTCGTATTTACAGTAAACTTTAATCCGTTGTCTTTTGGAGAAATCATAAACTTTAAAAATTTTGCGTAAGCAGCATAAAAGCTATTGAGATCTGCGTTAATTGTTATACCTGAATCAGTAAAAATTAAGTGCCATGCTTCTTTTACTCTACTGCTACCAAACCACCGTTCTAAAATTGTCATGCTTATATGGTGACTTGTGACTTCTTTTTGTTCATGTTCAGTAAGTAAGGCAAGAACTTCTGGTTTAGCGGCAATATCCCTAAGCTTTACGTACCTCAATGCTTGTATAATTTCAGACCTTTGAAACCCTGTTATCTTTATAGTTTCGTCAATATTTTGATTTACTGAATCATATACATTTATTATAAATCTCTGAATTTGCAGCCTTTGCCACCTTGCTTGGTTACTCGCAGGTGAGTGTCTTTGTAATATGTACCAACGTGTTTCTTCATATGAAGGTGCTAAACAGACTTTTACTTTTTCGATTTCGTCTCTATTAATTAAGCGTGAATATTCAGTTATACTCTTGCGAATGGATAGAGGGGCTTTTTCTGGGTTACGAAGTAATTTTAATGCTAGAATGCGGCGATTGCCTTCTGCTACAACAAATTGACCTGCTTCATTTTTCCAAATGACAACGGGGTCGATTGATCTAAAGCCTCGAGTAGCGATCGATTTAACTAAATTTATAAATTTATTTTCGTCGTTTGGTTCAAGTATTAACTCCTCAACGAAGTCTCTAACCGTTATAAGTTTACTTGCAGGGTCCAGTCTAGGATTATCATGCCACAGTCTCAAATTATCTACTGATCTTAATACACGGTTTTCCCACCATAGTTTATTTTTTTGTTCCATTTTAATAACCTGTGTTTATGATTAAAGCTTGTTATCTTTTTCTGTAACTACCAATTACAACACCGCATACTGTTGCGTCTGGCAGCATCTCAATTATTGGCTTAGGCCAGTTTGGATTTAATGCTTTTAGGTATTTTTGACTTCCATCAATAATAAGCTGTTTAAAGGTCGCTTCTAAGTTACCGTTTTGTCTAACAACTACACACGAGCCGTTTCTTGCTTCAACCTCGGGATCCACAAAAATAATTTCTCCATTAACGAAATCAGGTGACATCGATTCACCAACGACTTGTAAAGCAAAGGTGCGGCTACTGTGTTTTTCTGGGCAAGGATAAAACTCATCAACTTCTGAAGGTTGGAGTGCCTCACATATTTCACTCCAAGCGCCAGCTTGAACCCAACTAATGAGAGGGACATCAGATTTATGCTGAGAGATATTTAACGTATTACTTTCAGTAAGCCCCATTAGACCATCTCCTGACTCTAACCAATCAGCAGATACATTTAAAAATCGAGCAATAGCGAGAAGGTTTCTTGGTTTTAAGGTTTTCCCTGCACAAATTCCCTGAATCGATTGCTGGCTAGAACCAACTGCTGTAGCAACTTGTTCTTGTGTTAGTCCTTTTTCCTTTAAAACGTAGTTTAAACGTTGAGCTAAGGTGTTCATAAGTATTGGCACTGTTGTTTTTAGATAGTTTACAAAATAATTTGTATAATAAAAAACAATATAAATTGTTGTAAAATACAATTTAAGTTGTATGCTATGCGAAGGTTATACAAAAATAGGTATTAAAATGAGCACTCATCCAGCATTACAAAAAGCCATTGCCACGCTAGGTGGCCAAGTGAAACTTGCAAATGCAATTAATACTTCACAGCAAAATATCTCTAATTGGTTAAGAACCGGTAAAGTGGCCCCAGACAAAGTTATTTTGATTGAGAGAGTGACGGGTGTTTCTCGGCATGAGTTGAGACCTGACATTTATCCGCCAGACGATACAAAACAAGCTGCTTGATTGGATTTTTTCATGGTTTGGTTCCTGTGTTGTTGAGCTTTTAGATTAGCCAATTAATAACTGGGATTTTAGCTAAACGAATATATGTTTTTTTGTACAGGTGATTTATGGCTCAGGTCTCAGACGTAAAAATAGATTTTAGTGTTGATAACGATGCTGTTATTCCGCTTATTGAACGCTTGCAAGGGGCGTTAAGTAAACTCGATAAACATGTTGCGAATTTGGTTAGTACGCGCATAGAAGAACTACACCAAGCTAACGACTTGATCTTTCATATTACAGATTTCAATAAATCTGACATTCATATCCAAGTATTTTCTTACCCTACAGAGAGCTTTTTACGCATGGCGCAAGCTGTGTTTTCGAAACGTTATGAGGATTTACTGCCTTCAACTCTGACAGAGTTTGTTGCGGCGAATGAAAACCATGAGGCCTCAAAATGACTGAAACTGAGTTATTAGAAAAATTACGCAATATCAATCCTGTTGTGTTGGCTAATTTGTTGAACCCTAACCCTGGCAAGCTACACGAACTTAAAATCGTTGTACCAAAGCCAACATTAGAACAAAAGGTTAGGGCTGCTGTTTGGGTAAGTAGTATGGGAATTCATCAGGCTGGTGTGGATACACAAGCCAGACTTATGTGGCCGCTGACAAAATTTAGTGAATTAGAAGTCTCGAAAGAGGCTGCTAGAACTTTAGGGAGTGTTCTAGTTGCTCTCTTAGAAGTTCTGCCTCATCAGCAGATTGAGCAGATTTGGACAGATCAAGGCGAACGCCTGTCTTTTGTTGAAGAACCTGAGTTACTTGATGATAAAAACCATTTTCAAGTTCAATCACATCACCCACTTGCACAGGGTTAGTTGATGTATATGTATTTGGGGTCATGTCTCCCTCTCCACACAAGTAGTAAAGACGGTATTTATACATATTCAGCTTCCTTATTTTAGTTTGTTGGTTTGGTCGCTAAACATACTAATTTAGGGAAGCGTTTTTTAACAGGAATTTTAATTATGCAGCAGGCAACGCTACAAGATGTACAAGATGCTTTGCAGTATCTTGACCCAAATTTAGATCGTGATACCTGGGTTAGGATTGCCATGGGCATTAAAAATGAGTTTGCCGATGCAGGCTTTGATATTTTTGATTCGTGGAGCGCTGGCGGTGAGCGTTATAAGCCAAGCGATGTTAAAAGCATGTGGCGCAGCGTAAAAGCGGGCGGCGGTGTGACGATTGGAACTGTAATCGGCATGGCTAAAGAGATGGGGTTTACATTTACCCGTGAACCTATGACGGCTGAGCAACAAGCCAAACTAAAAGATGATTACGCTAAACGAGCAAAAGAGCGCGAAGCGAAAGAGGCAGAGGATGAAGCCGCGCGCCAGCGTTGGCATGGGGTAATTAGTGACTTTTCCAAATATATCATTGATAACTTCACTATACCGATAAAATCAAATAAGTACTTAAGCGATAAAAAAGTAAATGCCTATGGGGTGTTAGGTTTTAAAAAGTCGTTTATTTTGATTATTCGCGATAACTTTACTACTGAGTTAGTTGAAGGTGGTAAAGAGATAAAAGCCTTCTTTGATACTTTACCTAGCGAAGATGAAGGTAGGGACTTTTCGTTTTTACATATCAAGCGTGGCAGTCTGGCCATTCCCCTCATTGATATTAATAAGCAGATTTGGAACATCCAAGTAATCAACAATACCGGTACCAAGTTATTTTTAAAGCATGGCCGTAAGTCAGGGCTGTTTCATTTTATTGGTAAAGCAAGTAGTTGTAATATTTTGGCCGTTTGTGAAGGGTATGCAACGGGCGCGAGCATTCATATGGCGACTGGTTGGCCGTGTGCGGTGGCGCTCGATGCGGGTAATTTATTACCTGTGGCTTTGGCATTTGCTGAAAAGTTAAAGGATAAGACCTTTTTATTTTGTGCAGATAACGACGTTAATACAAAGGGTAATCCTGGAATAACTAAAGCGAATGAAGCAGCAGCTGCGGTTAATGGCCTTGTTGCTGCACCAGATTTTTCTGGTATTTTAAATAAGGAGGCTGCTTGATGGCCTCACGTTCTTTAACAGATTGGAATGACTTACATGTAAGTGCTGGTTTAGCTGAGGTCAAAAAACAGCTATCTGCTGTTGTTGATAAGCCAAGCGCGAATGATGGTGATAACCCGCCGCCGAAAAACGCTAACGCGCGGGAGCGTTCACTGGGGGATGAGCCGTGGCAACGGCTTTTCCACAGAACAAATGCTGGCAATCCACAAGCGAATATCAGTAATACAAAGTTGGTTTTAGAACACGATCCTGCTTTTGATGGTGTTTTAGGTTATTGCAATTTTAGCTATCGGATCATTAAGCGTAAGTTGCCACCGTTTAAAATGGCAAAGCTTGGTGAATGGACAGATGCCGATACCGAACGCTTACGAATTTACTTATCTGAAAGCTATGGTTTTACACCTAAACCCAGTGATGTACTTGGTGCTATTTTGGTTCATTCAGAAGAGCATGCCTTTCATCCCGTTCAAGACTATCTAACGTCAATAACGTGGGATGGTAAGCCGCGAGTGGCTATGTGGTTGCATGACTACTTAGGAGTAGAAGACTCTGATTATGCGGCCATGGTTGGCACATTCTTTTTGGTTTCTGCTGTAGTTCGGGTAATGCGGCCACCTGTAAAAGTTGACTCGGTGTTGATTTTAGAGGGCTTGCAGGGGTTGGGTAAATCGACGATGTGCCACAACCTATTTGGTGATTGGTTTACTGATACCCCGATGGCTTTAGGTGAAAAAGATACGTTTCAACAAATGCAGGGGATGTGGGGAATTGAGCTTGCAGAACTTGATGCGTTTAATAAGGCTGAAAACACCAAAGCTAAACAGTTCTTTGGTTCGCAGGTTGATAGGTATCGCCCTAGTTATGGGCGCATGGTGCAAGAGTTCCCGCGGCAGTGTGTTTTTATTGGTACCACAAACCAAGATAGGTATTTAAAAGACTCAACGGGTAACCGGCGCTATTGGCCTGTGATGTGTACAAAGATATGCCAAGAGGCCATAAAGCGAGATAGAGATCAGTTATGGGCAGAGGCGGTTCACTTATTAAATGAGGGGACACCTTGGTGGCCTACTGATGAATACAAACATCTATTTGAAGAGCAGCAAGAGGATAGGTTCGACTCCGATGTATGGGAGGGGCTTATTTATGATTGGCTACAAAAGAACAGACGTGTTGATTATTCAATCGCTGATATTATGGGGGAAGCATTGAGTATGGACCCACATGCTATGCGTCCACCTGAACAAAAACGTGTTGGCCAAATTATGCATCGCCTTGGTTTTGAGAAAAAGAAAAAGCGCGTAAATGGCAAACGACCTGCCTTTTATTACCCGCCGGAGGGCTTTTGGGATGCTAGATAGTGTTTTTACTATGACCATGACCGCAGGGGGTGACCTCTGCAAGCCGCGTGTTTACTGGATTGGTCATGGTGGTCACGGTGGTCACGGTGTTTTCACGCACACATACGCGCGCGCGTGCGAGCGGACGCATCTGATATCTATATTCTATTTAATAATGTTACTTCCTAATGTATGTAAAAACACTATGACCACTATGACCAGTATGACCATAGTAGTATTTATAAGGGTTGTAGCGGTCACGGTGGGTGGTCACGGTAAAAAACAGGGTGACCAAAACAGTTTTAAAGTTATTAGCAATACGGTGGGGATGTAAGATGCAATTAGATCTAAGAGAACAGGCAGAAAACGATTTAGCACAATGGGGGCTTTGGGCGAGAGAGAAGAACTTACCAACGCTTAAGTCTCAGAACCTCGTTACATCACGTTCTGTTAAGCTAGACATCAACGGTTGCCCTTTAGTGATAAAAGATGACTATGCGCAAGTACTCGATGCCAGTATTGCGAGAATGCGGCATTTAGATCCTACTTACCCGCTTATTGCTCGCCAGTACTTTAGCCTGGGTTTGAGCTGCAGAATCATTGCCCAAGACAGTAAAATTGGTAAAACTAAGGTTTCTTCAATAGTGGGAGAGATAGTTAGCTGGGTTGCTAGCGATCTTATTAAAGCGGCCTAGATCTTTTTTTCAAAAACTATTGCTTTTGTCCGAACAGAAACTATACTAATTCAGGTAAGCTTAGCAAAGCTACAACATAAAGCCCGAGGTTAACGCCTTGGGCTTTTTTGTTTCTGCTTTTTAGCTCACGTTCCTGTTGTTGACCCGCTTTGGCTTTGCCTGAGCGGGTTTTTTCGTTTGAGGCCCTTATGAAAGTAAACAAGCTATTAGCCGCTGGTGTTACCGGTGTTCTTGCGCTTGCAGGCGTAACGATTGCACAGTTTGAAGGTGAGGTAAGAACGGGCTATGTAGATCCTGTTGGTGTGGTTACCGCTTGCTTTGGTCACACAGCGACAGCGGAGCTTGGCAAGAACTACACAGAGAACGAATGTTTAAGTCTGTTTGCTAAAGACTTAGGTGAACATAATAAGCAGCTGCTAAGAGCTGTTAGCGTATCAATGTCAGCAAGCGAACATGCTGCTTACTTGTCATTTCATTACAACGTGGGTGCTGGGAACTTTCGTAGTAGCACGTTATTAAAACTTTTGAACAATGACCAACGAGTGAAAGCGTGTAATGAGTTACCGCGTTGGGTTTATGCTGATGGTCAGAAGTTACCAGGCTTAATTAAGCGCCGTGAAGCAGAGCGCCAGTTATGCTTAAGCGAGCTTAGCGATGTTTAGTTTAAACAAGGTATTGTTTACAGGCTTGGGGGTGATGCTTGCGATATCAGTGTTTCGATATTTTGGCGCTAGCGCTGAGCTTGAGAAAGCGCGTGATAGTAACAAACAGCTACTCAGCACTATTCAAAGCTATAAGAATCAGGTTGAGATGCTAGCTAACAATTTAGTGAATGCTGAGAAGCAAAATAAGCGATTACTAAAAGAGCGCACTTTACTAGAACAAATTCGTGCAAAGCACCAAGCACAACTTACATCTATCGAAAATAAGCTTCAAACAACTAACTCACAACTTGATGCATTAAGGCTATCGACTAATGAAACAACTAAGAACTGGGCTAATGACTGTGTGCCTAGCGCTGTTATCAGCGTGTTCAAGTACGCCAACGCTAGAGCCTGTAATCAAAACAGTCGTACAAACTGAGTATGAGTTTGTACAGATGCCTAATGAATTCATTAAACCCTGTGAGGTTAGTATTCAAGCTGTTGGAGACAATACATCCCACAGTCAGTACACAGTGTATTTAGAGACCGTTATTGATACCTGCAATGAGCAGCTATTAAGAGCGCGAGAGTGGAACAATGCGAATAGAAACAAGTGATATAGCTATGCAAAAGGCCGTCAGTGTAACGACCTACAGCGCAAGCTTAGGCACTGCAGCTGGAGGGATATTTAGCTTGAATGAGTGGGCTATATTACTGGGGATTATATTCGCAGCATTAACATTCTTAGTTAATGCGTGGTTTCAACATAAGCGTGACGAACGTGAAGCGCGTAAGCATGAAGATGATAGAGAGTTCCATCGAGCAAGAATGGAAGCACTACAGCAAAGCGACCATGCACAGCTGTTATGCCAGGACAACATAGATGGCTAACAAACCTGGTAGCTGGTGTAGTAAGTGTCGTAAGGTACATCATGACGAGCCTTGCCCACACCGTAAAGCATTTGGCCGTAAGCGTGATAGTCATCAGCAATCAGGTCGTGGTGGTCGTGTGTGGCAACGAACAAGAGAATATATATTTCATCGCGATAACTTCCTTTGCCAGATATGTAAGAGTAAAGGGGTACTAACATCAGTAGAGTTGCATGGCCCTTATCATGGGGTATGTGATCATATCATTCCCTTGTCTCAAGGCGGCGATGACAAAATAGAAAACCTTCAGACCATTTGCCAGTCTTGTGATAAAGAAAAAACGGCAAGTGAGTCAAGACACAGCACTCACCCGGGGGCATCAAAAGTCTAGGGGGGTGCTCTGTACAC
>Ga0070751_1000249_pt1 | contig 37230 bp, 59 predicted proteins | sample VirMetDEL_Aug_28_FD_78514 | JGI IMG/M metagenome (GOLD analysis project Ga0070751, IMG submission 78514) | Aqueous microbial communities from the Delaware River and Bay under freshwater to marine salinity gradient to study organic matter... | ecosystem: Environmental > Aquatic > Marine > Coastal...
ATCCAGTTCGCTTAGAATCCTTGCAGCTTCCTCGGGAGAAAGTTCGTCATATTCCTCGATCTCAACCCGCTTTTGATCGTCCCAATATCGTTTGATGTATCCAGTCTTTTGAAACAGCGCGTCAGTGATCCATGAGTAAAGCACCATGAACCCGTTGTTTTCCTGTTGAAATATGTAATTGCAAACGTCGGTTTCTTGAACCGCTGCGTCAATGTCTTCCTCGCCCCGCGCCGTGAAGTCCACAACCCGGTCCCCGCCGAAGAATATGTCCATCAGTTCAGGCTTGATGCTTTCAATGGTGTCGCGAATGGTGGTGTCCACAATCTGCGAACGGCCCTCAACCTCATCGCCGTACTTCTTGCCAAGATAGCGCTTCATTAACTGCGAACGCTCTGAGCCTACGGTGCCATTGAGGCCACCCGAAGCGTTCTGTTGCAGCCCGTGCAGCAATGCTTCCAAGGCGTCTGTTTTCATTTTTGCCATTAATACTGCCTGTCGCCCATTGTCATCGGTTGGTTGTATGCGCCTGCGCCCAGTAGCCCAAGGCCACCCACCCCAGCCGATAGGTTCTTGAGGTGCTTTAGTCGTGGATCAAATAGAGCATAGCGGCTGCGGATATTGGTGGGGTCAAAAACAAACCTTTCATTAAACATGGGAAAATCCACCCCGTCATAATTAGATAACCCATCCGCCGTTGGCATATCTTCTGGAAGGTCCATAATGTCTACCTCGTCAGCATAATTGCCACGAGTCCGCACAGGAATTACAGACGGGTTTCCATTGCTTAATGACGGGTTAAATTCTGGCCTGTTTTGAGCGTACCAACTTCCCTCGTTGGAATCTGGTGTTACTGAAATTCCGTCTAAATCTATCTCGTCGTGAGGGTAGATGTTGAAATGGCGTTTCCCGCCGCGCTGTGTGCCATGATAGAAATTCTGCCTATCAAACCCGCCATCGCTTGCCCGCGCCATCCGTGACGCCTCATCAACCGGCAAATCGTAGTTGTTATACAAATACGTCGGATCAGCAGCAGCCCGCATTTCCTCGGTGACTTCAGAGCCTCGGCCCGCCTTGAGTAAGTCTAGTACGTCTTGGGCTTGTCCTCGTGCGGTTTTCTCGCCGTTCTTGCTGAGAATTTGCGCTTGCTTGTCGTTGAATAGAACGTAGTTGCTTGTACCGCCATCAGCGCCTCGTGAACCTTGATCCAGGTAGCGAATGCCGGGAATGCCTGCCTCGCGTAGTCTGTCGCTGGAACCCTTTTTATCAGACGGGTCAAGACTTCTAAGCTTGAAGCCCTCCATGATGTCCTGCCCGCGAGCCTCCAAGTCACCCCGGCGGCTTGCTTTCTCCATTTTCCTCAATAACCAAGTCGCGTCTTCTGAGGCTTTCTGATATTCAACGCTTCCCGGCTGTGCGTCAAGTGTTTTAAGCAAGGCGTCGTCGTACTCGGCTGCTGCATTATTGTATGCCGCAACATCTTCATCACTAAAGCCAAGCGCACGCCGCACTGACGGCTGATCAATGACCCTATTATCCCAATCAAGGAAGTCCTCGGCGTTGGCGTCTATGTTGACTTCGTAGAGGTGGCCTTTGGGCAGATCAGCGTCGAATGGCTTGTATGAACCATCCTTTATAGCGTTGTAAAACTCTAACCTGCGGCCCGTTGGAATGTTTGCCCCGTCGCCATCTAAAACTTTTAGCGCCTGCTTCTCGCCGCCGTGATGGCGGACTAGGCTTGCCGCATATTCCGCCGCTGGTGCGTTTGCATAATTGTCAACGGCGGTTGGGCCACTAACGCCGGACGTTAAACCGTCCCTATAGCTTTCCGCCGTTTCCCTCGCCCCGCCGAAATACCCGCCTTGCCCGTAAGCCTGTGCGCCCTCGCCCTTACCCATGTTCTCGTTGAAATTAAACCGATCAAAGTCGTGCGGTGATCCATGCCACGCTTTAAACCCGCCACTTTCATTCGCAACCATGCCGCCCGCGTGCGTTGCAGCCTTGCGAGCGCCCATACTAATACCCGTGAATGCGTCAGTAAGCCCCGCCGCTATATCGTCGGAATACCGAACGCCCGCAACAGGAGCCACGAACGAAGCCATGTTGCTTAACGTGCGCCCACCAGCCGCCAACTTATCCCAGCCCTGCACATTAGGATCAAGCACCTGATCCATGTTCACCATGCTTTCACCAATATCAGTCATCGGGTTCATCATGTCGCCGAACTTGGCAACGCTGTTTATGCGCTCGCCAGCGGGGCCGAAATAATACCGCAGTTGTTCTTGCAGTGCGGCGTCTTTCTCGTTCAGCCATTGCCGATTGCCCTGACGCCAAGCGTTGAACCTGTCGCCCATCGATATACCTTCGTTCACGACATCGTTCCCAAATTGCGCCGTATAGGCTCGCTGCTCGCCTTGCGACGTGTCATGTGCGGGAATAACTCAGTGAACGCCCACACCAACGCATCAACGCGATCAGGCGACCAGCCTTGAGCCTTGCGATCAAAGTCAGTGGTGAACGTCGTCATCTGGTTTTCCAAATCCTCAAACATTCCCTCGTGAAATATCTTGCCGCGTTCGTATAGTGCCGCCACAGGCTCGGCCCTCGTGAACTTGCCGCGTGTCGCATGTACTAACTTAACCGGCACGTCGGCCCGTTGCGCCCTGATAACGCTCGCCACCATATCGCCACCCTGGTTGGCCTCGGCCACTATCAAGTCAGCGTTAAACTCATCGTATAATGCAATTGCCCGCCGCGCCCAATCTTCGGGGCGATACTTGCCGCTGTCGTCTGCCAGCACATAGCCAATTGCGTCCCGTATTCCAGCAACAATTATCCCTGTCTCATCCGAACCCGGCGTGTTTGTGATAGCCGGATCAACGGCAACAACAATGCGCTGCAAGTCTGGAACGTTCTGTGTTTTGTGGATCATCTTGCGCCGCCACAGCGCGTCCTCAACGTCCTCAATGTATTCGCCGCTTAGAAACCGCTTCCTTGCGCGGGCCGGTAGCGCCTCAAGATCAGCAATATAGTCGCCAGACAGGTTGGCCAGGTTATCGTATGGGTTAACAATTTCAAAACCAAACTGGTCAGGGTTTAGTTTGCTTTCATCCTCGGGATCAATCAAGTCTTGCCAGACTTTGTATGTCCAGTGTTGCCGTGTGGTGGGATTTAGATCGCAGTAGAACTTCTGCGGCAGCACATCGCCATCATTGTCCAGCACCACTTGCGCCAGACGTGAGCGTAGTAGCGTGAATGCAGCCCATCGAACCTCGCTTGCCTCGTTAACAAAAATCGAAACGTATTCATTGCCGAGCAATTTCTCCATTGCCTTCGGATCGGATATGCCGCCCACCCATATTTCCGCCCCATTATAAAGCGTCAGATAGCCAAAGACCTCGTTGTTTGTGTATGTCAGGCCGGGAAAGCATGTGCGTATCACTACGCTTAGAGTAGCCAGGTTGCCCCGCATAATGGCCGAACGAGCGCTAGAAGCCTCTTGCCTGACAATTAGGTGCTTTGAATTAGGCGCACGCAAGGCCCGCGTGATAATGGCCCAACAGGTTAGAAATGTCTTGCCGGAACGACTACCTCCGTAGAGCAGGCAGAACCGGGCTGGACTGGCGAACAACTTTAATGCCTTCACCTGACCGGGGTTTAAGTTGTCCCACGGCTTGCCTTCTACAATAGCGCCTTGGATCACAGGCTTTTAGCCATCGGGTGCATAAAAATGGTTATACCTGCTTCGCCATCAATCTGCGTTGGCAAGACTTTCCCGACGAGCGTCATAAACGCGACCGGGTTTTCATTTGCTTGCTGCGTTAGGTAGCCTACACGCCCATCTGGGTGAGCATTAGCAGCGGCTTGCAAGATTTCGTCCTTTAGGAGCGCATTTATTTTGTTTGGTACGCCCTTTGGCCTGCCTTTGCCCCTATTGCCCGTATTGACGCCTACTTTAGGCTGTTCATTGGCCATTTGGTTCACCGTTCAGTTCTGTCGCGCTATGCCATGCTCTGCGCTTAAACTCAAGGCTATCCTGGATAGCGCTGCGTTCACGCTTCAGGTTAGCGATGTCATTCTGTAGATGCTTAATGCGTCCTTCAAGAACATCGAAGTTCATTTCCTTTCTCAATTCCTTTAGGCGCTGGGCGACCCCTTGAGTGGCCCCCTTTAATATCGTTTCAGGTATCCGATTGCTGGGAATTGTGACGGTGCCAGTGTATCTGCCTGCCTCTAAGTTTATATCTACATGAATATCAGTAATATCAAATATTAAGTCGTCCATTATGCAGTCCCTTTCGGATTATTGCAATTGATCCAGTCACCGCCGCGCTTTTTATGTCCGCGCAATTGCTGGGTGCTTTGTCCTCTCTAACGAGGGGCGGTGTTGAAGTATTCGCCTATTGGGCCTGTTCCCAGCATGGTGACTTCTTCGACGTCGATGCCTTCCATGGCGAATAAGTTTACTGCTTCTGACCAACATTGAATGCAATGAGCGTGTTCCAACAGGCGTACGCAGTCAGTCAGCGTCATACCGGAAGCTGATGCGCTGGATAGCGTGTCCCACACGATGTCTTCTGGTGTTAGGCGAAAGTCAGTCATCGTTGGCGTTTGTCATGTGTCACCTGAATAATAATTAGTTTATTTGCATTTAGCTATTGCATTAGTAACAGTTACCCGCCATATTACCTGTATAGAAACACGAAAGGAAACAATATGAAACTTGGCACAGACACCGGATCACTTGTAAACCACATTTCCACCCACGGGCAGACTGATACAATGCCATCTTTGGGTGACGGAGCGACAATCTTTTCATGGTCAGATAGATCACCACACACTGTTATCATGGTGGATGTACTGGCCGGTCTGGTGCAGGTTCAGGAGGACACGGCAAATCGCATCGACCGGAATGGGATGTCGGAAAGTCAGGATTATGAATACACGCCGAACCCTGACGGCGCGATCCAGACTTACAAGCTGGTCGGCACCCGCTGGTTCCCCGTTTACAAGAGCGCCGAAACTGGCCGTTACCGTCGGTCTGGTAAACCAAACATTCGGTTTGGACGGCGCAACAAATATTACGATTACAGCTTTTGATCAACGGGGGCTTCGGCCCCCACCAACGGCCAATGAAGGCCACGAGGAGAAAACCAGATGGAAAAGATGTTTACCGTAGAAATCAGAGCGGACAACAAAACGTGGTTTACAGCTACCGAAGCATCCACCCCCATGACCGCAGAAGAAGCCGACGAACTGGTGAAGATTTTGCGTGTTAAAGGTTTCACTGCAAGAGGAAGATTTGCAGACTAACCCCACCGGGGGCTTCGGCCCCCACACACCAAACCGGAGAGAGAACAATGAACACCGCAACAATTTACACGAACAACATCGTCTCAATCGACGGGCAGTATGTCGGCAGGGTTGACCGCACCACCACGCCCGGCAGCACACGGCTCACGACGATATTTAAGCCCTGCCGCGTGTCTGATGGTAAGCCTTTCGTTTGGGGTCCGAGCGTTGAAATATCAGTTCCAACCTATATTGGCGGGCCTGCCGATTGGATTATCAACCCAGAATTTACCGCTGCGGTAATCGCGGCCAAGTCTGCATTTTAAGAAAGAAACCGGAGAGAGAACAATGAAAATCAAAATCAACAAAGACAACGCCGACAAGATCGAGTCAGCACTGGCAGCAGTCAACGGCAAAGCGGTTCAGTTCACAATCCGCTCCGCGAGTGAGGTAATTGCAGCAGCGGAATTGATAGACGCCCGCTTGGCAATGCTGCCAAAAAAGGATCGGGTTGGCGCGTCTGGCGGTTATATTGGCGCTGGTCCGTCAGCAAAGGCTTACAAATATAGGGCCGTCACAACGTCGCTGTTAATCAAGCGTTTTGCTAGTGGCTGGTTTATGATCAGTGCGGCTCGATCCGATGTTTACCCCGGCGACAATACGCCATCTATTTTTATCACGATCACCCCAACGCAGTGCGAGCAGATCAAAGCCCGCTCAGTTGTAGGGTTCCACGTCCAAACTCCTGACGCGAAAGAAGCTAACCAATGACCGCCATTCCAAAGAAAGAACTGATGGCAAGGCTGCGGGCTGAAAGGCTCGCAGCGGGCCTTGTGCCTGTTACTGTGTGGGTGCCTTCTGGTGATGTTGATGCGATTAAAAAGATTGCTGAGAAACTAAAGGCCAACTGAACGTGCTTAGAAAGATGTGCTGATATGAATCCTTCCGGGCATCATACGCCAACTCGTTAGAATTGGACGCTTGAACAAAGCACATCTATCTCAGCACGCTTTCGCAGTCTGATTGGCGACTTTTTCACGCCAACCCGCTGCCGCGACCGCCGCACCTTTCGGCTGGCAGTGTCGCAACTGTCTTGTGTGCAAACCTACATTTAGTAGTTTGAGTTGTCAATTGATCCATTATCCAGCCAGTTTCATGTCGGTTGCTTTGACTATAACGGCACGTTTTGACCCCATGAAATCAGTTTCGACGACCAGATCATCGCCTGCAACAGCTATGAATGCCACACGCACACCTGTAAGTGGGCCGCCCAGAACGTCGAGCAAGTCGCCGCGCTTGATCTTGCCATTAATGCCGTCGTCGTCGTGAAACCCCATCCGCTCCGCCTGTTTTATCCGTTGAATGTCTGCCTCTGGCACAGATAGCGGGCCTCTGTCGTTGCGTATCCAGCCAATGACGTGCTTTGCCGCCGTGACCTGGTGCCATTGGTGATCTGCTACCCTAGCCAGAATGTAGCCTCGATATAGCGGCACTTCGATTTTAATCGGTTTCTTTTTTTTACCGGGGCGGCTGTTGGTTGTCAGCATCGGGCAATAAACCTCAGAACAAAACACCTCCAGTTCATCCCGTGCTTCGGTTTCATACATGGTGAATGTGCGTATTGCTGCCCACATTATTTGATTGGTTCCTTGACGCTCTTGTACCGCTTCATGTGGATAATATCAAATATTGTGCGCTTACTCACGCCAAATTCAGTGGCGAGAGTTAACATACTTTGTGTGCGCCTCCTAATGCTTCGAACCTGATCGTCAGTCAGTTTTTTACCTGTTGCCCGCCGTTTTTTTGCGTTGGCCTCAGTATGCAAACCGCAAAAGCAGGACTTGTTGTTTTCGGTAATTATATTCCCGCAATTTGTCGCAAGGCATTTAACGGGTGTCAGCCTTTGATACGCAGCGCGGCCAAGTTTTGTCAGCGTATAGTCGTGTCGGTCGCCGTTGGTTACTTTGTCCACCCAGCGACGTTTAACCAGGATTGTCATGGTGCTGCTGATACTGGCGATTTCAGCGCCAAGGCTTTCGGCCACGTCTTTTAGGCCCGTAATTGTTCCGGCCCGATATACCACGCCAAAAACTTTCAGAGAACGTTCGCCTAAAGGTTTTCCAAATTTATTTTCGATAAACCGTGTCGGCTTTGATAACGGGTTTCGTTCGAGGTCCGTCTCAGCCTGCTTTTTCATTATTAGGCCAATTGCTGTTTCTGCGCGTTCGCCTGCAAAAATAAGGCTTCGGATTGCATTCCGGTTTTTTGCTATTTGCGTCATTCGCTTGGCTCCTTTGGTTTCAGGGCTTCTTCCAAATGATCGATAATGTCATCTTCATACATTTTGAGATTGGGTTTGGTGCGCTTGAACACATTGGGTATGGGGGTGTAGCCGTTCGCTAGGACTTGCAAACGTGTCAGGGTACGCGTACTATACTCTTGCGTTGGTTTCATGACTTACTTTTCCTGTTAGTGATGATGATGAGGGAAGCGACCCGGTGAAAACCGGGTCGCTTCTTTTTTGTGCTGGCCTCTCAGGTGTAGCGACTTGGCGGGCGCGTGTCACGCACCGTCTCTGGCGCGGACACCACAGCGTCGCCCCCAACATGCCCGTATGATGGGTCTTGCTGTGAATCCTGGACGTCCAACACCATACACGCCGTGCGTGCGTACCCCGCGATGTCGATCCAGCTGTCCAGATGATCCGGCATTGCGGTCAGGCGCGCCATTTTTACCGCGATCATATCCAGCACATGCCGCAAGCGCGGGTCCGGGCAGCTATCCACGGCTATCTTTATGGCGGCCGCCCGCGCGAAGTCGTCGCTCGGATGGCCGTATACATCGCCGCGCTCTTGCGTGATGGTCGTCAGGGCCCTGTCGAATTGATCGGTGTTACTCATGGTGCCGCCTCTTTGTTTGTCACAGTGCTTAGGGATGCGACCAGAGCTAACAGCCCGGTAACGTGCTCATCACTGAGCATTCGCCTGTGTACCTCGTCAATGCCGGATTGCAGCCGTTCGTTCTCGGCCTGTGCCTCAAGGTGGATGTCCTCGCGGATGTAGGGAATATCACCTTGGTCATAGGTATTCATTGAGAGAATATTCCAGCCCCAACCCTCGACCATCCATATCTTTTCCGGTGTATCAGTCATTTTCGCACACGGGAACCGGACGCGGCTTCGGCTTCGGCTTTGGCTGCGGCGGCAGCGATGGCCCCTTGCCGCAGTTCACAAAAAACCAGTGGCCCTTCGGTGCTGTGAAGCACGTCAATGCTGGTGGCGCTGGTTGTATCAGCACCGGGTCGTAGGTGCCGGGTGTCAGCCCTGACGACTTGGCGCTGCCAGCAACGGCCAGTACAAGCATCGCTGCGGTCGCTAAAATTTCAATTTTCATTTTGCTTCCTCCATTCGTTCTGTCTTGTTACCCCAGACACTGCCCCCGACATTTCCAAAGACACTGCCACTGACACTGCCCCGGACACTGCCCCAGACACTGCCACCGATACTGCCCTTGACGTCGCCCGTAATATTGCAGGCAACATCTTTGATTCCATTGCCATCTTTTGTGAAGGAAACGAAATCTTCCAATAACTGTTGCTGCGCTGGTGTGAACTTTGTCATTTTATCTCTCCTTTGGTTTCAGGGCAGCGCGGCCCTTGTCTGTTATTTGGCAATCGGTTTCGCTCGTAATAAATCCGTCCTCCAACAGAAAAGATAAACACTCGCTGACCCATGCGCCCCACATTGGCCATTCCCGATCGCCAGCTACCGCTTCAAGTATTTCACGTTCGTGCGTGTTAATCACCCCTACACCTCCGCCATATGATGTGATAACCGGATATAAGCGAACCATGCGTCCCGCATCTGTTTTGGAACACATGTCGCCCCACCATCCATTTTTGGACAATCGCAGTTATTAGCGCCGGGGTGTCGCCGCTTTCTGAAAAAAATACGAGCGTAGCAGTAGTGTGGCACCGGCAAGCCAAATATTTCCGCTTCAGTCATTCTTTTTTTCCCTCTCTTTAATTGCTAGTCGAAAGTCCCTCTCAGCCCACGACGCGTCACCTGGCAACTTGCGCAAATCAAGATAATAACTAAGCGGCGTAACTTGTCTTTCTTTCGCCTGTTCAGCGCCGACGCAAAGTATAACGCCCGGACGCTGGAACTTTGCTAGATGAAAAGCCTGATCTGGTGTCATTTTGTTTCCTTGGTTATTTACTGTCCCAGAACGCTAGTGATTTTTCGCCGTGCGCCCGCAAACTTGGGATATTCAACCAGCGGCGGGCTGTTTCCAAAACTCCCTCCAGAATTATCAATTCATCCCGAGACAGTCTATTCCGATCCCCGCGCTGATTGCCAACCGTTTGATTCGTGTTGCCAGCCAATGCGCGTATGTCGCCAGGTGTCGGCCTGCGGCGAGGTTGATTGCGCAGATATGTATCACAGGCCATAGACAGGGCGTTTTCGCTGAAACAGTTCAGAGCGTTGATCCAGTCAGTCATTGCCGCCTGAGTTACCTGAACCGGCGAGTCTGGCTGGTAATAGTGGGATAACAGTGTTTTGATCCGCCCGACTATCCATTCGCCGCTTGCTGTCCCATTCCCGCCCGACGTTGAGTAGGGCTTCAAATTCTGCGTTTTGTTTGTCATGGCCGTTCGTCCTTATTTTGTCTGGGAATATTCCCTGCCAACCATTCATTACCGAAGCGTCAAGAACTGCCTTCGGATCAGAATGGCTTTGAAGCTGCTTTATCATTTTCTGAACAGCCAATTTTGTTATTGGCTTTTTCATGGCAAACCTGTGTTCCACAAAGTCCTTGGCCGTCTGAGAATCTACAACTGTTGAAAGGTCGGATTCTGCCTGCGCCCTAGGGTACGAAGTACCCTTCTTTATATCTGGTTCTGGTTCTGGTTCTGGTATGGTATCTTTTCGCTCTTGCGAATTGGTAGCGTTCGCTTGGTCTAAGTCATTGTTTTTACTTGCTGACGCACGTCCACCTTTGGCACCATTTGATCGGTTCTTGTCGATCTTTTCTTGCGTAATTTCCCAAGTTTTTTGCAACTTTTCTTGCGTGATTGCGTCATTTTCAACGCGAAACCCTGAGATAGTGGCAATAAAACGGGCCTTGATCTTGCGCCATTTTGCATTGGTTAAGCCCAATATGCGGGCATTGTCTTTGTCGTCATCTGGCACGGAACCATTGCGCCGCCACATTGCCGCAAGAAGCAACATATAAGCGCCATGTTCTTCTGTTGTCAGGTGCGTTGTATCCGCAAGATATGCGTCCCAATACATCGGCATCGCTGGCGCTTTGCTCATGTCTTTTTATCCATGGACCGCTTCAATAAAAACATAGAGACAGACGGATGAACATGGCCCCGCGTCCGTTGAAGGTCATCAGGCCAGTGCCCAAATTTATCCTTGAAAGCGTAAGCCGCCCACCCCTCTTTTCGTTCCTTGTTATCGGCGATGGTTAGCAATGCAGAATAGAACTCTTGCTTACTTTCTTCCTTCGCTTTCACAGATTCAGATTGCTGTATTTCCTTTTCAACCTGCCGCGCTGATGTTGGTTCCATAGATAATATGTCCATCCTGCGCCAAGCCTGCGCGTTGTTCATACCATCAGCAATAACCGCGCCAGATTCATCCTCTATGCGCCACGTTTTGTCTGTGTTTTCTATAATGATCATTTTTCGCCAATCTGTGTTGGCAGGGCTTGCTTTAGAAACCGCGTTAAGGTATCAAGGCCCCGCATTCTTCGCAGGTGCATCGTACAGCTCTCCGGCTGACAAATCAAGCCCGCTCTGAAATTTCAGGGCGGGCTTTTTCACGACTCCTTTATCTCAACGCCCATCGCTGCAAGTATCGCCCTTTTGATCAGATAAACGTCAGTTGCAAACCCCTTTGCGTCCTCAACCACATCCACGCCAAGTTTGTTATCGTGATATGTAAAGTCGGCCCGGTAAAACATTTTCCGCCCGGTGGGTGTACGCAGCATATCGTCAGCACCGAATAGTTGGATCGGCACCTGACGCTTCAAGTCTTTGATAAATCCTGCGCGTTCGAGGTTCCGCAATTCAAACCAGCGGCCCGCTTCTTTCTTGCTGTCGAACGTCAGTCCGTCCACAGTAACCTTTTTGTTGCCATATTTGTTATATGCCATCAGGTGCGCCCGTCATTTCGTTAACTGTTGCTAATAGTTTCAAGTTATCAACGCACCAATAAACCATGCCGCTAGGGCCGTGCCTGTCTGAAGTGTGGCTTTCAACTTTCTTTAGAATTTTAATATTGCGGCCAAACAACCCAGTCGGGCAGGCTCTCGGGCATTCGTCATATTTCAAATCCCGCGCATCAGGCTTGTCGCTTGGGTGATAAAACAACAGCCAAACAGGTAATTGCGTGGCGCTAGAAACTTCTAAATATTCTTTGTAATGCCTTTTATCAATTCCAGTTGTCCAACGTTCTGAAATCCTATGCCACGAAAAACAGGTTTTGTGCTTTGCCTCAATCCATACTACATTACCGGCCTTGAACGCCAACAGGTCAGGCAGCACCAAGTCGCCAGACGCGGCAAACATTTGCGGGCCTTTACCAGTGTGGTGTTCTATTTGGTATGCTGGGAATACAGAATGCCCCTTGCCCTGCAACCATTTGGAAATAATGCTTTCGCCAATCTGCCCGGTTTTTAGGTTTTGATCAAAATTACCCATTCCTAAGAACCACCCCGAATTGCTTAAATGCGGCTTCGAATTTATCAACATCATCACCAGCGTAGATTATGGCCTGTCCTTGCAGTGGTGCGCCAGGCTTTCCATCGGAGTCTAAAAACTTAACTCGGCCTTTGTGAAAACAAACAGCCGAAGACACCGACAATAGTTCTTGGAACCACGCCGTTTCTGTCGCGTTGTTAACCAGTACAATGCCCGTTGAACCTGCCGTTATTGATTCCGCATACTTAGCCGCGAACTGGCCCATCAAGGGTTGTGCATATGGCGGGTTCATCCAGATACGACACACCGGCCAATCGCCCGCCAACCCATCATCTTCTTCTGTTAAGAAGCAATCAGCCTTCACCGTCTGGTTTGCTATTTCTGACGACGCCGGGTCTAAATCAAACCCACCAAGCACACCCCGTGCAGCTTCGATTATATTGCTCGGCGTGTACCATTCGTTGTTGCCGGTGTTGTTTTCAACATGCGGTTTTCTCGCCTTGGTTTTTTTGTCCTTGGCTTTTTTTGCTGCCGCTTTGGCTTCCTTGGCTTCGGCGTCGGCCCGCTCCCTTTCTTCGGTTGCTAATTTGGCCTTTTTCTCTGCCGCAGCCTTTGCCTTGGCATTCTCAGCGGCTTCGACTTCCGCCTTGGCTTCGGCTTCAGCGTTTGCCTTGGCCTTTGCCAGCCTGTTAGCCTCAACAGCCGCGATCCGCGCTTCTTCTGCCAGTCTGGCGTTCTCAGCGTCTTTCCATTTTGAATGCCAGCCGCGAACGGTTTTTGTGTTGGTGTTGGCTTCTTGTGTTGCTTTGAAATCAAGCGGATCATCAGCGGCCCACATAGCGGCTTCACGCTCTTTTTGTTCGGTGTCGGGCAAGTTGCCTTTCACCCATTTGCCAAACAATTCGTCGCTCCGAAATAACTTGCGCCCTTCATTCAGCGCAGCGCCGTAAATCAACCAGCCCTCAACGGCGCGGCCTTCACCGTCTGCGACAATTGACAGCCCGTGCAGCGCATCGTTTGCGATCAGTTCAAGCATTAATGCGCTATTGTGTCCAATGCTGGTTTTCGTCGCGGCTTCCATCATATCTCAAGTTCCTCCTGTGTTGGTGGCGTTGGTTGTTATCGCGCCCATTTGCGAAACGCCTTTCTAAGCACATACGCCCGCACAAATGACAGGCCGAAAAACATGCCAGTTACTGCTATTGAACTGCCTGCGCTGTAGCCAAGAATAAAGAAGGTTGCGGCCCAACTCACTGCAAAGCCTATCAACGCGTTGCTGGTTGCTTCTATGAAATCCATGTCGCACCAAAAAAAACGCCCGCCTGCCAAGTTACAAAAGCAGACGAGCGTTGGAGTTGGCGCGAAGGGAGGCACGCGCTATGAAACAGAAAGGAAAGCACCGGAATTGTTGCACACCCACTCACGTTCTGTCAAACCGTTTCGAAGCCCAACCAGCTTCGCGGGCATAACCGCCGGATTCTCTCAGGCCGATCACTCTCAACCAGGTTGATAGGGACAGGCCGTCCCGATCAGCGGCGACTCTTAATGCAGCCTTTTGTTCGTCCGAAACTCGAACTTGAATCAGGCTGTCTTTGTTTGGTGTTGTTTTTTTCATAAGCGCAGCATTACACACAATTAAATGACGTTCAACAATTACTTGTCTGACGTGTGTAATTATTTTGTGTTGACAACCGGGGCTGCAAGCGTATGCTGGTGGAAGAAAAAAACGGAGAGTGAAATGAAGCACTACAAAACAAGCGGCAGCACATTTGACGACGGCACAATCAGCCTCGAAGGTGCTTTTGACATACAGGCATTGTCGGTGACTGTCGAATATTCCAGCAACTTCGGGCTTATTGATGACGTGTATATTATCTCCGCAATGCTCGGCGGGCTAAAGGTTGATCGTGATATGCTTATTATGATTGCTAGCAAGGCAGAGGTTGAAAAACAGGAATTATGGCTCGCTGAAACAATTCAGGACGAATGGGAAATGTCATGAAAACCCCGCAAACAAACTACCGCCCCCCGCAGCCAATTCGCACACTGCGCCCGATAGCATTTGCGCTGGCTGTTGTTATGCTGGCCGTTGTCGGCGCTCATATCTGGGGCGTGGCCATGACTTATATTAACCCATGTGGAGCGTGCTGATGGATTATTTCAAAGAAGAAGAAATGAGGAAACTGAAATGAGTGAAGTTGCAAAGATTGACGCACCGATGATTTCTATCGATCCTATGGTTTCAATGATAGAACGCGTGGCCTTGGACCCCAACGCCGACATTGAAAAGCTGGAACGTATGCTGCAAATGAAAGAACGCATGGATAGCGCTGCTGAAATGCGGGCATTTAATGATGCGTTTGCCAAATGTCAGCGGGAGATTCCAACCGTTCTGAGAAACAAAAGAAACCAACAAACAAATTCAAACTATGCAGACTTGGCCGCAATTGAATCAGCGGTAATGCCAACAGTGAACGCGCACGGGTTTTCAATGCGGTTCTTCCCGACGGCATCTCCGCTTGAAGGACACTATGGCGTTGACTGCGTTGTGTCACACGAATGTGGCCACACGGAGACACACCACGCCGATATTCCTGCCGACGCTACGGGAATGAAGGGAACAGCCAATAAGACAGCCACCCACGCATTCGGCTCCACAATGTCTTATGGACGGCGCTATTTGCTCGCAATGATATGGAATATTGCAACGTCAGACGATGACGGTAACGGCGGGTCGCAGTCGAAGTCTATAACGTCAGATCAATTCGTTGAACTGCAAAATCTCATTGAGGATAGTGGCGCAGATTTAGATAAGTTCCTATTAGCTTTCAGGGCCACTTCACTTGAAGAGTTCCCGTTGCAGAAACTCACTCATGCAAAATCTATGCTTGAAAAAAAGGCGGCAGCTAAATGAATGAACAGGGAACAGAAGATTGGTTCGCAGATCGTCTTGGTAAAGTCACCGCCAGCAGAATTTCGGATGTGATGATGGCCAAAACAACGGCAGGGTATCAGAATTACCTCGCACAGCTTGTATGCGAGCGCCTGACGGGCATTCCGACTGAAACCTTTACCAGTGCCGCCATGCAGCACGGGACAGACACTGAGCCGCAAGCCAGAGCCATGTACGAATTAGAAAGTGGTCTGATCGTGGAGGAAGTTGGTTTTATAGGTCACCCGTTAATCCACAATTCAGGCGCAAGCCCCGATGGGTTGGTTGGCGATGATGGCCTGGTGGAGATCAAATGCCCGCAGCAGAATAACCACATCAAAACGCTGTTGGGTGCCAATGTGGCGAAGAATTACAACCTGCAAATGCACTGGCAAATGGCCTGCACAGAACGCAAGTGGTGTGACTTCGTTTCATTCAACCCAACGCTGCCAATGGAAATGCAGTTGCACATTCAGCGCGTGGATTATGACGCTAAACTAGGCGATGACATTGCCGACGCAGTAGGCGCATTTTTGATTGTCGTGGAAGAAACTGTAGCCGATTTGCAGTCACGATACATGAAAGAGGCCGCATAATGGGCCGCGCCGTTCTCACACTGAAGGGCCAGTTTGAACGCGCCCGCGCCAGGTCTTGGATCGACAAGGCACCATATGGAACGCGTGTGTCATTCGCTGGCCCGCAACGCAGTCTTGATCAGAATGCTAAAATGTGGGCCATGCTCACGGATATAAGTTTGCAAGTATTAAAAGGAATCGACACCGAAAAATTAAAGGCGGGCGCCATGAATGCGCTTGGCCTTGAAACTGAAGATATAATGAACCCGTTCACGGGCAGAACGATGGACTACGGCAAATCATCGTCGCAACTTTCAGTTTCTGAAATGGCTGATCTGATAACGTTAATTCAGGCTTGGGGTGACACAAATGGCGTCGTCTGGTCTGAGCCACAACCAACTGAGGAAACGAGAAAATGATGCCAACATTCAAGGGATACGACGAATGGAAACTGCGGGGGCCAGACGAAGACCGCCCAGAACCCGAATACAAGGATTGCGAAGACTGCGTTGATGGTATCGCAACAGATGCGGGTGGCTCTTACACATGCGAGGAGTGCGGTGGATCAGGAGAAATAGAAGTCACGCAGGAAGAACCCGACGGCGATTACGAATATGAACGTCGTCTGGATGAGAAATTGTAATGACACGCCGCACTGAGTTCACACGCACAACCAAACTGGCCGCTTGGAATGCTTCCGGTGGCAAGTGCGCAGATTGCGAGCGTGAAATAAGCCCCGGCACAGGCCCGGAATATGATCACGCCATTCCATGCGAATTAGGCGGTGACAACTCGCTGGGAAACTGTGTGGTTCTCTGTATAGCCTGCCACAAGGCAAAGACTGCCAAACTGGACATGCCTGCCATTGTAAAGACACGCAGCGTTCAGGCGGGCTATGTGAACGCAAAGACACGAAGAAACCCGCTGCCTGGTTCTAAAGGATCAGGATTTCGCAAAAAAATGGACGGAACTGTATTGTGGGTTAAGGAGTAATATCTTTCGGCTCCTTGGATTTTATCGACTTTCGCCACAGTCCGCGCGGCATATAATACAACCAAGCACCCACCACGCCCCCGCCTATCAGCAAATAAATTAACATGGCACGGGAAAATGCATCTCGAAATCCCCAAAATAGATCAAGTGCAATGAACGCGCCGATCAGGACGGGCAGAAGCGCACCAAATAAAATAAAATAAATCAACCTAAGCATCTAACTGCCCTCCTTGTCTGCTATGCGCTTCGCATTCAGCAGAGCCATTGTTTGCGACGACTGTTACCGCAAGATGATGGGCCTGCCGACGATTCAATAATTATCTCACAAAAAAGCCCGCCAGCGAATGAACGCGGCGGGCGCAATGAAACAACTTAGATGGACACCAGAACCTTCACGGGACCAGCTTGGAAAACTCAGGGCAGGCTAATTCGAAATCAACATAGCCTGCCTGAATTTCGTTCTGTGTTTGCTGGGTGTCTGCCCGTGAACGTGTCGGCAGGCTCTCGCCCCATATCCGGCAAAGAGTGGCCTCAGTCGCGGAACCCAGCGTCATCATGCTTTCGCAACCTGTCAGCACGATTGTCGCGAACACGATTTTCAATATCACGGGCATTTTCCAAGTCCTCGATTTTGTTCTTCTGGTTTGCTAGTTTCTTGCCAGTCAACCGTTCTCTGACAAGCCCGATTGCCATTGTGAAAAACGCAGCAATTCCGGCCCAGAATTTCATGCGCTTCCTTTCCACATTGGCGTGTCAGTGATTGAACGCAAATACATGTTGATCGCGTTCATACCCACAGCGTAGGCGAGATACCCGCCCGGTGGCAAAATGCCCTGCGCTTCCGTCAGGAACATCAACGCCGCGTCGGTGATAGGCAGCACAGCGCCCACGCCGTTGACGATCAGCGTTCTCTTGCCCTTGAGTGTCATAATGCACCCAACAAGGCTTGCAGCCATTCAGTACCCGCCGTGAGGATGTACAGGACGGCAGCGACGACGTAGCCAGCCACGGTGGCCAGTTTGCTCTCTTTGCCGCTCCTGTGGATCAGGAAGGCGGCACCGATGATGAAGGCGATAATTACGATAATGTCAGTCATTTCTTTGCTCCTTTGAAAAGTTTCGCTAAGATGTCCATGACTATGGCCCACAACCCCCCGTTTTTTGCCCCGCCACTGGCCTTCGTGGGTGTTTGGGCAGCACGGCGCACCGCAAGCAGCCTGTCGGCGCGGTAGGGCTTGTCAGAAACCTTGTTGCCTTGGTTGCCGCCGCGAACAACGATAGTGCCGCGATCAGGCTTGACGTAGAATGCCACATGCCCCTGCCAGCCGTCTTTATCCCCCCGCCAGAATACGCACACATCGCCGGGGATGGCGTCATCGATGTCAACTGGATCGCCCCAGTCCAGATAGGAACGGGCGTTTAGTTTTCCGGTTCCCTGCACGCCGATAGAGGCCAGCACAGAACCAACGAAAGCAGCGCACCAAGGCGTTTCGTCGTCATTCACCCAGTCATTGCCAGTGGCGGCGAACATTTTCAGCACAGCCGGGTTGTGTTTAGCCCCTGGCCATTCTTCAAGGCCGAGCATTTTGCCCGCTGCTTCAAATGATGCTTTGCTTAAATTCATTTGGTTCCCTTCAGGCTTTCAATCTCGCGCTTCAAAGACCGCGTTTCTCCGATCAGATTTTCAATGACTTGGCGCTGAATGTTCTGTTCAAACTCGATCTGCATTTCCTCTTTGTTATCAAGCACATTGAAAACCGGGGAAGTTACCTCGACATATTTTGTGAAAAACGGCACCGCATCCACCTCAAATGTAGTGACAAGCACATAAGGGCCGGGTTTAAGCGCCGGGGTGGTATCACACGCCCCGCCTGTCCACCAAGCCAGCGTGAGCGGATCGGGCAGGCTGGATCGCGGATCATACGCAATGTCGCTACCGCCAGCACACACCACCGAGCGATCAGGCATACTTCTGACAGAGGTGTAATATTCTCCTTGAAACGCCCTGTGAATAGTTCGATCAACCGACATGTGAATGTTGCCTGCTGTGCCGTCCAAAACAGTTACCGATTTGATTTCGTACCAAATGCTCGCGGGTAGCAGGTACATCACCAAAACAACCGGCACGACGACAAGCCATATCACCCATGACGCGAAGTTTTCAGACTTTCGCGCCCCCGCCTTTATCGCATCCCGAGCATTGCCAGCACCCAAATTCGCACCGGCTCCACCAGCGCGAACACGCCCAGCAGGGCCACTAGTGTTCTCTGTAACCATTTACTCAGTCCTCCTAGAACTTTGATATTGCCAATAAAAACGGCCCAGCCCGCCAATCCGTCAGTAGCGTGTCTGGATACATCCCGAGCGGCGAGAGACTGAGAGAACTGGTTCAACATTCTCTTTTGTTTAGCGTCGTCAGATTCATTCATGTCGGTACAACTCCCAGTTTTTCACACGCTATACGGTAGCACCTCAAAAGTCACCGAAATATCCTGATCGTCAGTAGCCTCGATAAACGTCAGCAGATCAGAACTTGTCAGGGTTGCCGTGTAAGTACCGGGTGCGAGGCTAACTGTATCGTTTGGTCCCTGCCCATCTAGGGCTGCGTTGAACTCAGCTTGGGTGGTGACCTGGTGCGCAACACCTGATGGTTGCGGGTCTGTCGCGCTGGGTGCAACAGGTTCACCCGCGTTCCAGAACACCTCCGAGAACCGTTCAGTCTGCTCATCCACCATAACAGCGAAGACTTGTGTACCATCTACGTTGCTTATCCGTGTGATGCGAGTACCACCACCAACCCGTCCACCGTTTCTGTATCTAAACATTATGTACTGTTCGTTCCTTTGGTTGAGTTGGTTATGACGCTAGGTTCGGCTCGATTGCCCCATCTGAGGGACTGCGTGAATGGCTTGCTGCAATAGCCACACGGTTGGCTCCTACGAAGTCGTGACTTGCCACCGTACCAGTTGTTGCGCCACCGATTGCCGCTGATCCCGTTAGGGGCGCGAAAGTTCCAAAGTCATCGAGTGACGTTGTGTCGGGGTCTGGGCTTGCTGACGTATATCCCCCGGTCGGTATGCTGTCGAAGAAACCTTTATAGACAGGGGACAGGACGCTCATAGCGTCTAGGTTGCTGACCGTCACCGAGTAAATTGGCAAGTGCAGAATGTTATTCACAACGTCTGTGTCGGTGTAATCGGCATGGGTGATAACGGCACTAGGTGTAGGGCTGGTTGCCCCTAAATAGCCATGCCCCAAACAGACAAACGTATTACTAAAGGCTCGTATCGGACGACCGGGATCACCAGCGTTAGACCAAGCAATCAGCGGTGTATTGAACTCAACAAAGGCGTTCACATTTACCTTCCGTTCTGTCGAAGACGGAATAAAGCAGATGTTATTTTTGAAGGTGACACCGGCAACTTTGAAATCAACCAGCTTGGCCGTGTAGGCGCTGCCAATCAGGATATTTGAATTGACGACCACATTCGTGGCAGTCGAACTTGCAGGGTCAACTGCCAGAACGTCTATCAGGGCTGTGCTGCTTTCCATAACACATTGCGTGACAAAGGCTTGGCTTCCTGCAATGCCGTCACTTAGCAGGCGCAAAGCCTGATCTTCCGTGCGGTTAAATATCTCACACTTATCTAAGATTGTATGTGGGTCAGTAGCGCCAGTGAAGGCATCACCACGCATGGCCTCGCCATAAACATCACCTTGGGCTGCATCTGAGTAGGCATCAACGTCTTGGGCAAATCGACAACCCGTAAAGATACCAGCCTCCCGCCCAAAGTCGTAAAACCCCCACTGATGCCACGCACGAATTTCGGTATCGTTAAAGGCGTGAAAACCCGTCAGATAACCGGCTGTCGGTGCAGGGTTGAACTCTGTCAGGAAGTTACGGATCAGACATCTATCCAGCAGGAACATCTGAGGCCCCTCGGAAGTTATCTCCAAACCGATTGTTGTGGAAACGCCACCACCCCCTCTAAGTGAGTTGGTCGGATCGACATCACCGTACATCTCGACATCTTGCATACGCCAATCAATAGGCGATGCTTGCCCAGTGTTTGCGTTCCATGTCAAAGCTGTACCAGAAGTTAACGTGCAATTAACCACAGCTTTTGTGCCCGGAGTATCCGAGCAGAAGTAAACGGATCGAGCAGACGCTGCGGCATTGAAACTTACCGCCGCCGATATTGTGTGAGTAACCCCTGTGCGTAGCATGATACGCATTGGGTCAGTACCAGACAACAACGCAACAGCCGCAGAGATAGTTGTGGCCTCCTGCGCACCGTCTGGCTTACCTGCATACAAACCAGCAGGGTCAACGTAAATCGTCTTTGTTGTAGCGTAATCTGGTGTGCCAACAGTGACAGACAGACTGCCTGTGGCCTCTGTTAAAACTCCAGAGACATAGCCCCAGACAGACACCGTGACATTGTACGTTCCGGCTGCTCGGAAGGTGTGCGCCGACTTAGGGGACCGGGAAGCACCAGCCGCATTGAAATCAGTGTATGACAGAGCCGTTGCAACCGTGGCGTGTCTTGGTTGAGCCGTGAAGTTGTAAGCATCATCAAATGCCCAGAAGTGTTCTAGGTGCAGCGTCTCAGTGTAAGCACCATCAGTCACCGTGGTGAACCCTGCTCCAGAATAGTCTGTCACTTCAAACTCAACAGCCTCTGGGAAGGCTTGAGTTGCTGACCGGCGAACGATACCGAGGGTTAGTGACTCGGCTATCCCCACAGACCCCACAGAACTGCCGGGTACACCGTCGCCAATTAGTAAGGCTGTTCCACTGACTGATCCGCGAAGTAGTAGAGCCATTACAGGTCTCCTGAGTCAAAGTCGTCCAAGGTCATAACTTTAGTGCCGGTGGCAGACAGCATTCCGATACCAGCAAGACCCTCTGTGTGTGTACTGTCTGTTGATGCGAGACCAGTTATTTCTACGTCATTTATATATGCTTTTAGCGCAGTGCTATTTGCAGTCAGCTTGAGCGTATAAGGTGCGGTGAATGCCTCCCCCGTTTGACTGGCAGCGGTGGCTAGTGTCACTGTGTTCAGAACAGAGTATGCGTTCCATTCCATTATGCGGATGAATGAACCTGACAGGTCTATGTGAAGCGCATAACAGTTTGCCCCTGTCGTGTGCCGAACGACAACTCCGGTTATACATTCACCTGTTCCAGAGTCCCCGGTCACGACAACACTTGCCCATTGAGCTTGAGCGAGCGTATCCGAGTGGCTGCAAATAATTTCAGAGTTACCTGTATCAATGGTACAAGCTAACTCCTCGCTGACAATGGAGAGCGGACCGCCAGTCCCAGACTCTAGAGTCCATGATGCGTTAGCCTCTAAATCCTCATTAGCCCGGTTGAAATTATCTTTGACACCTGCGGCTGCGGCAGCGGCCTTCAAAAAACCTATTGGCTTGATCATCATGAGAACGTGACCTTATCTGCGGCTGCGGTCAGCACAGCTTGGATTACAGTAGCGCTTTGGACAGCCACTGTCATTATATCACCCGCAGCCATAGCAGCCGATGTCGTCGCGTTGAATGTCACCGTGTGAGCGCCACCAGCAACTATGATTGCGTTGAAGCCCGCCGTTGTCGGAACCGTTACGCTGCCTGTAGTAACCAAGACGTTGCCCGAATGGGCCGTTGTTGTGAGCGTTCCAGTGACCGACGTGACCACCTTGTTCAGCATCCCCTCGACCTGTTGGCCGTTAAAGTCTTGGGTTCCCGTGAAAGTATTGGCTCCGAGTATGGCAAGTGTGCCGCTGGCTGGTAGTGAAACGTTAGTTGTGGCACCTGTCGTGAGCGTCAGGCTGTGTGCCCCTGATCTGACGAAGTTATTGGCACCAAGCACAACAGTTGCTGGCATGGTAACTGTGCCTGTGAACGTAGGGCCAGCCAAAAGTGCAATACCAAGATCAGTGATGGCACTGGACGCCAGCCGCTTCTTGGCGTTAGAACTGTCATCTACATCAAAGAACGGGATACTGTCACCCGCAACGATTTGCGTGTCTGCAAGGACAGTGCCGCTGGTCGTGGATAGTTGTAAATCCCAGTCGGCGCTCGACGCAACGCCTGTAGCTATGTAGGTCGTATCCGCAGTGGTGTCGGTGTAGATATTACCAACCGCTGCTGGTGTGGTTGCTGGAGCGCCAGCACCTGAACTGGTCATGGAAGCCCCAGCCGCCGCTACGTTAGTCGCGTCGGTCACGTCCGCACCAGCCTCTACACCAGTAGTAGCACCCACAGTAAGCCCTGCCGCTGTGCCTGTGAGCGTATTGGTGGCTGTGCTAATGGTCTTGTTCGTCAGCGCCTTTGTTGTTGCTGACAAGTGAGTGTCCAGGTTCGCTACCGTGATTTTCTTCAAATCACCCGCAGCGTCTTCTGCCGTAGCCGAAACATCGTGAATGGTAACAAGGTCGCCATCCTGAAGCGTCGTTATTGCAGCTTTTCCTTGTAGTGTAGCCATTACGATCTATCCTCTAAAGTTGCGCCGGAAGTAGCGCCGTCAGTAAGCGTTGCGGCTGAAATAGCACCGTCAGTTAACACCTCGGGCGAACCGCCGCCACCGACAAGCGCCCGTGCGGCCATTACCACCAAAAAGATAGCTGCTCTCATCGGCCCCTCCTGTGAGTTTTAAGTTTTGCCAAAGTGGCTGTTCTGTTGCATGAATCTGTCATGTGGGTTCCTGTTTCTGGTGGTGCGCGGCCTCGGCGCTGCGAGATTTACCCGAAGACTGCGAACATGACAATTTCACAATCAGAAACACCGCCTTCCGCTACTACTGTAAGTATCTTAAAATTACTGGTTGTTAACGCATACGGTTGGAATAATGTCCTGTCTGCTTGTTGAGCCCCGTTATCGTCAACCTTTTTGGAGCTACCAACAACAGCATAGGTTGCGTTAGGCATCGCTGTGATGAAGTTCACTTGTATGTCACCTTCAGCGGTATCAGTCAGCGTTACATTACCGCTGCCGACAAGCGTCGGCGTGCCGGAACTTGCATCAATGTAGCCAAATGCGCGGCACCCATAAATAGGCGCGGTGCCTGTTGCGTTCAGAACTGCGGGAACGTGGGTGTCAACGATCTCCTTCGCGCCAGCCACCGTCGGGTAAACCGTATCTGAGGTGCCGGTGATGTTCTCGGCAGAAGTGCTTCGCTCAACAACGCCTGCAACAGTTGTTGTTGCGGCAACAGCCAGCCCGCGATTTGTTGCAGTTGCCAGCATATTTGACGACACAAGCCGCCATGAACCAGATGCTACTTTTTGGAACATGAATATATCGCCAGCTACAGACTGGATATTCACACCATCAGGAAGGATGATTTTAGTGGCGTGGTGCGTCCATAGCGGTGTGCCTGTGCAATGCAGAACAATCAGTGAACCAACCACCCATGCGTCAGCAGTCGTTTCAATATCTGTGATTGTGATGTTTCCGGTAACGGTAAAATAATTACCGTCACGAAGCACGAGAATTTCAGTAGCAGAAGCCACGTCAGCGCCCTTGCTCCATTCTACAGAAAAATCATTGGAATCCAACGGCCCGCCCAATTGAGGCGTTGTGTCCAGGCTGATCGGATCATCATAGAACGTCTTGATGTCGGCCATCAGTTGCCGAATGATGTCATCCACCGCGTCAATGACAGTGCTATCTGTAACGGCAATGCCTGATATGCTTGTGTTATCCGCCGCCGTTGTTGAATAGCTGGAAATAGCCATGAGTTAGCCCCTTTGAAGTTTCGTGAATTGTGCTTATGTTGGATGTATGGATACGGATATTTTTAGAGCGATTATCGTCGCCAACGTCTTAACAGCGAGTGCTATTTATGGGCTTTGGCGTGTGTCAAAAAACGAACGAGACACCAAAGGGATTATTTGGTTAGTATCTGCGGGGCTTATTGTGGCCCTGATATCCTACTAGCCGCGCCGGACATCAGTGATTGAGCGAGCAAATTGTACTTTTCCGCCGTTACTGCTGGTAGTTTTTGGCCCATCTTGACTAAAGCCGCTGCCAATTCCGCATTTCTTGTCTGCATTCCTGTTGCCAATTTACGAGCAATGCCGCCCGTCGCCATAGTTCCGAGTCCAGCAACAGCACCAGCGGTGGGGCCACCAATGGCATTCCCGATAAGAAACGGAATGCCGCCGCCCATCCCCGCCGAAACAATGCCCGTAGGCGCAGCTTTTCCTATATCCCTCGCCAAATTCTCAACCTTTCCACCTCTAGCCACACGACTAATAGCGGCTATTTGATCGGCTGAATAACCCGGCAATTTTTCCTTAATAATCATTTTCTCCAAACGTCTAAATTCTTTTCGCAATGCGTTTTCAAACCCCGAACCCGTAAACTGCCCAGCGGTGCTGCCAGCCAATTCTATAGTTTTTTCGATTTCTTTACCCCTCATGGCACGAGCATAGATGGCGTTGCCCTCTTTAATTTGTGGGGCCAATGGTTCCATAACACGGTCAAATTCTTGGATAATCCTACGCCCAATCCGCCCCTCATTACCGGGGCTGCGTGCGGCATCCGCTAACATGATGCGGACGTTTTGCATTTGTTGGGGCGTCATTGTGCTATCAGCAAAGTCGTTTAGCATATCAATTGCGTCAGTGACCTTTGTATATCCCTTGGGAACAGCGCCACTTGGCGACACCAGCCCTTCACCCTGTAAAATTTGAATAGCGCGGTCGGAAACCCCTTTGGTTTGTCTGCCGCTCGCGGTTATGCCCGCCGCCGTGGCCTCGTCATACTTTGCGCCGGCTTGTGAAACTAGGTCATCTACAGTTGGGGCTGCGGCTGTGAATGCCTTTTTACCGGTCTTCGCTGCACTACCCCGCACAAATTCACCAATAAGCCTCGAAATGCCGGGTGCGGCCAGCCCTAGCCCGGCACCTAAGACTGCTGATTTAAGTCCCGAATCAACGCGGTTATCCTTTCCGCCCTCGCCCTCCATGAACCCGTAAACACCAGCACCAAGGCCACCAGAAACCGCACTAACTGCCGACTTAGCCGCCAAACCTTTAGCCGCCTGAACGCCCTTCACGGCCAAGCCTCCCGGCAATAACGCAGGCGCAAGAACAGAAGCAAACGACGCAACCGGGTTTTCCTCGGCAAATTGATCCTGTTGCCCACGATAATGGTCGCGCCGATCCGCATAATCACCCCGGCCAATAAGCTGGTCAGCGACACCCGCCGCCTCATCACCCACAAGGCCCAGAGTCATACTTTCCCCAGCGTTGTTTAGAAATGTCCCCACCTTTTCGCCAAAGTTCATTGTTGCCGGGTCATTATCGCCAAGAAGGTTTTCTTTGATGGTTTGCCCCCAACCTTTGGGTTCTGTCGCTTCGGGTTCTGTCGCCTCTGGGCCAGATACCTGGGCGGTTAGCTTCCGCTGCGCTTCGGCTAATGCGAGCGCCTTTTTTTGCTCAATGTTCATTCCCATAGCGCCCTGCTTTCTGGTGGCATAAGGTTCCAAAGTTCCTCAGAAACGCCGGGAGGAGGGTTTTCACCGGAGTTATTGTCTGGATTCATCTCATCCACATAAGCCGCTCCCGCGCCCGATCCGACGCGTATGCCCTCGATGGCGTTTTCTCTGTTCTTACGCTTTTGATCAATTACCGGCTGCTGATCACCTGGAACCGGGAAGTATTGCAAGTTTCCGTTTTCAAATTCTGTTTCGGAAATCACAGCGCCCGACTCCCTCCGAAGGATGGCGTTTATAAAGTCCCGGCGGGCTTGGTCAAACTGTTGGAACTCCGAGTCTCTCGCAAGATTTCCAAGACCCATTGGCACTTTCTCCAGGCTCTGCTGACCCCACCGCAAGCCTTGGTCTTCGAATTTATCCAGTATTTTATTTGAGGCTTGGGTGCGGATTAAGTAACCGGTGTTTTTACCGGCATCAACGGAAAGGTCGGTAGGCATTGCGCCGTTCCTACCGCCTATCTGCACTAAAGGTTTGCCCGTGACCGGATCATATACAGTTGTGCCGTCACCACGCTTGGCGTCTGCCATTGCCTTTGCAAACTCAAACCTGTCCATTGGCGGTTCGCCGCGCTGGTTGCTTGCTTCTACATACCTGCCATATTCATCGGCAGGCGCGGCGGGCTTATTAGCCGCATCGCGTGCCTGCTGCATTTCCCACATAAGTTTAACGTTCGCTTGCCCTTCTTTGGAAAGCCCTGAGTCTGGACCTTGGGACCATAAATATTCTTCGGCAGTCAGTCTTCGTGGCCCAGAGTTCTGCGCCTGCGCACCGAACGAAAGAACATCTGGCGGGACGGGTTGTCCAAATTCAGAATCCGCGTTTGATTGCCGTGCGTTTTGCGGTTGCCCAAATTGCGGTTGCCCAAATTGCGGTTGTGCGTTTTGCGGTTGTGCGTTTTGCGGTTGCGGTGCTGGTGTCCGCGCAGACCAAGGGTCCATCGGTTCTTGCCCCTGCATCGGAATGTCAGGGCTAACACCATCAAAGCCGTAAAACGGTTGAGGCGCTGGTGCTGCGCTCATAACATTTGGCGGCTGGTTGGCTTGCTGGTTAAGAGGCAGTCCAAAGGATAAAACCTCATCTGAAGTCCCGCCCGCAGGGAACCCGCCTTGCCCGCCGCCACCAGCGCCACCAGTCATAAAGTTTTGAAAGGCTACTCGCTGCGCACGTTTTTCCGCTTCTTGGCGGGCAGTGTTGTTTTGTGTTATTGATCTGGCGCGGCCTTGAGCGTCTAACTGCATCAAGTATTGCGGCTGTTGTTCAATGGGCAGCATGTCAAGAATAGCTCGCTGTTGACCTGAGATATTCAGCCGCCCCATCAAGCTTTCAATTTTGGCTTTGCGTTGATCGCGCTCCAGCGCATCGCGATAGTTCTGGAGAATCCCCGACGGATCACGGCCCTGAAAGCCCGTACCCATAGCCATTAATCCGGTGCCCCATCTTTGCAAATTGGCACGGCGTTCGTCAGTCATAGCCATTGATTAAGCCCCACTATTTCCCAAAACATCATCACTTCATACCGGCCAGTCCAGTCAATAAACCGCCGCCGCCCGTCGCCAAAGAACCAACACCCATGAGCGCCTGTGCCCAGTCGAAAGGTCTTGTTGTGGTGCTGCCCATGCCGCCCATAGGCCCGACCAGTCCAGCGTATTCCCTCAAGGCGTTTAGGTCCACGTTCTCACCTTCATAATATCTTTGCATATCAGCATTGATATTCTGCTGGTTGTAGGCGTCTGTCATTTGCCCGCCAGCAACAGCGTTTCGGGCGTCTGAATATTCCATGCCTTGCAGTTGTGGGGCCATGCCAATTGTTTGCAACTGTCGGTTTTGTGCCTGATTATAGGCATCGTATTCCAACCCGCCTAACCCTTCAGCCATACCTCTTGAAATATTCTGTTGAACCAGGCCGTTATCCATTGCGCCACCGCCAAAGGAAGACATAAGCCTGGATTGCACATCGTCGCCAACCGTGTTGCGTATCTGATCAAAGTCACGATATGGATTGTTCTGCAAGCTGTCCAAATATGCCGCTTGCGCTGGCTGTGTAACCGCCGATCCGCCCGTCATCTGATCAATGCCGCCCCGTGTGGCCGCGCTCTGATCAGCGACACGCTGGCCCCCGTAGGGATCAACGCGCAATCCTCCGCTTTCGCGCATGGCGTCGGCGTCCCCGAGAACGTTTCTCAGGGAGCCTTGTGCAGGACGCCAAGGCTCGGTTGTTGTTTCCTGACTACCCAATGTTTTTCTCCAAAATTCTGTGTGTTTCTCGCATTCCGCGACTTTTCAGAAAAGGCGACCATCCGCCCCGGCAAATAGCTTTGAACCGCGCAGCGCCAACGGCCCCGGCCCATGCTTCCAATTCATCGCCAAGCAAGTCTTGCCATTTTTCGCGCTCGGTGCCTGTGCAGTGCGTCAGTACCGCTGTTAGAATGCTGCCGCGCTCTAATTTGGTTAATGCAACTGCCAATATTTTTTCTTCCCTGACTACCCAGCATTGTTGAACTGTATTGGCTACATCAAGGGCAAGTCCGTGTGCCGTTGTTCCGTCTGTCGCCCTGTCTGCAAACTTGTCGAAGTATTCAGCTAACAGCGGGTATAAATCAAATATCGCCGTGGGCGGTATTAAAATGATATTCACACTATTACCGCCAAATAACCTTCAATTTCCGCAGTACAAAAAGTGTTAGCCGCGTCCGAAATAGCAATAATTCTAACGTCGTGGTTCTTTGGAACGATCCGGTAAGGGTTGAAATTTATACTACCAGTCGGTGCGGAAGCCGTGTCTAAGCTCAATTGAACACCTGAAGGAAGCCACACGCCGCCGTTCGCAATATCCCGAGATTCAAGGATAAAGTCCACAGCGGCGGAAGGCCCCTGTGCGTTCTCAACGCCGCAATGGATCGACGTAACAATCCAGTAATCAGTTGACGAAATAGATGTAGCACATTTTTCAGATTGCGTTTTGCCCGCGCTAATTATGCACTTTGTTGCCGCCGGAACCGTTGGCACACCTGACGACATGCCGCCCGTGTTATCATACGCCGAAACAATTCCAACCAGCGCAGCGTAAGGGCTGTCGAACGTCGTGGAGTTCTTTACATACATTCTAGAAACGCGGGCAACGGGCGTTCCTAGTGTCACCTCAGTCTGTCCGGTTAACGTCGCATTTTGCACAGAAAAGGTAAGGTTTCCTGACCCGTCAATTGTGTGGCCTTCAATCGTGATAATCTGCGTGGTGTCAGACGTGCTACTTGATACAATGCTGTCAATGATATTCGTTGAAACATACGTTTCATTAACCACAGCGCCTTGAAATGCAGCCACCGTTGTCCTTACACCCGCATCCGCATTCACGGTTCTGCCGAATTTATTAAGGGCTTTCTTCTTTTCCCACACAGAAACGGTGTTCCCGTAGGTTCCCTGAATGACCCGTTCAGCGTATGCCAGCGCCCAATCCTGCGGTGTACCCGCCCCGCCGACACGGCGCTGTAAGTCAATAGGGTTCATGGTTCACCCGTCTGGTCATAGCCCCAGCCACCAATATTCACGTCATTGTTCGTCGTGCATATCGCCTGAATAAAGTCGCCCTCGGAAATTCTATGGTTGATCGCCACGTCAATTATTTCGCTGGTTTTCGCGGGCAATGTCCTTTGGAAAACCACCGTATTGCTCGTTGCAGCCGCGCCACCGCTAGGAACAAAATATAAAGTGTATTCCGTTGAACCCGCCGTGACGTTCGCCGCCCACAAATGCACGATCCAAAAATCAGCGTCAGCAACTGCCGTATAGATTGTCGTTGCCGTAGTTTGTATCTGAACAGGGCGAATGGGCTTGGCTGTCAGGAGCGACGGCAGGCGGCGAACTGTCTGTTCTGTCCACTGTGAGTTTTTCGGGCCTTGCGGCGGAACGTATGCCATCAGCGCCTCCCTGACCGTTTGGCGCGGACAAGAACATTCGTTGCGTTATCCCAAACCGTTGCTGCGGGTATGCTCATTCGAATAGCGTGCAGCCAATTGTCTACGTTATGCGGGCAGAAGCCATCAGCGGCCTTAACCGTCGGCGTGGTTGTTGATACGTCGCCGCCCTGTTGCGTTCGTGACCTGACGCTGGTGGTTACTGTCGCCGCCATAGTTTCAACACCCGGCCAAACGCCGCCGACCTTTGTTCTGTAGCCAGGTTCCAGCATAGCCTCACCTGTCAGGAAGGAAGCCGCCAAAGCCGCCCCGTCCATCGTGGCGAAGTCCGAGCCTGCACCGCTTGTTACATACGCCGCAAAACCTAAATCCTTTGCCCGCCATTCGGATGTCCCCAATGTATAAGCTGACATTGTACCAATGCCGCCGGGGAATGTGCTTGCCAAAGACGCAAGTGTTTCCGAATTAACCCGCGTTTGAACCAAATAATGCAAGTTCTGATCCGAGTATGACCACCGGTCCAGTGCAAAGTTATAGATCAGCAATTTGGCGAATGTAGACCCGCCTGACGGGTAAAACGCCCAAACGATACATTTCTGCGGCCAGTTTATCGCGCCGTGCGTCTTGGAAATGTTCACGTCTGACACTTCAGCACTAAACCATTCGTTAATGCGCCCATACCCGATGTTCTGAATGTCAGAACCGTTGGTGCGGTGGAATCCGTCCTGACTTAGAAAGAACGTATCAGCACCGATTGTTACAACCGAACCGGGCGCAACCGCGCCTTGGCCAACCGCCACATATGGAAAGTCAAAAACCTGCGGTGCGCCCACAAAAACCATGCGCCGAATTGCGCGTTCCTGAAACACCAGCCCGAAACGCCCGCCAACAATTGCCGTAATTTTGCCATCTGCCGGGTCCAGGTCTTGATACCCGCACATTGTACCGCGATCAGTTGCCCAGCTTGCTGCCGGGTTGTTTTTCGCAGACCAGCGAATGCGGTGGTGAACTGTTGGATTTCCCGCCTCGATGTCAACCAGATCGCCGACAACAATGAAATCATCAACACGGCCAATCTGTGCCGCTTTCGGCGGTGTTCCGGTTAGAACTGACCATGTGTCGTCAGTATCGATGTCAGTTAAATATTGCAGATCATTTTCAATTGACGCCGCAATAATTAAATCCTTGAACCGTTCGAACTTCCATCCCGAAGCAGTGGCCGAATAGCCTGTGGTTTCCGTAACGGTGCTTGACCGCAGTGTGAATAACCGTGTGGATGAACCGCCGCAAATAACCGCGTTTGAATTAACATCAAAGAACATATCCGCACCGGTAACAACTTCCGTCGTTGTGTCGCTCTGCGCAACAGGCGACGGAAACGGTGAATAACCACCCGCCGACGGGTAGACGTTCAGCGCATCAACAAGGCCGGGGTTTTTGAATGCCGGGGCGTCCGGTGTCCAGTCACCCAAGGGAAGTTCAAAATTCATCAGAGCCGCCGCGATCTGGTTTCAAGGGATGTGCCAATACGTCTGCGCAAGTCATCCTTTTCAGCCATTTTCTTGGCCGCAACATAAGCGCCCCCATACGAAGCTTCTCTTTCGGAATCCGAAGCCCAAATGGCCGCATGTGTCAGCGCGGAATAAATATATAAATCAGGATAGCGCGACATCACGTCATTCGTGTCAGCACCCGCCGAAAGCGCCGCAAGGGCGCTGTTGTACGTCATATACAGGGTGTAGGTCCCATCTGGGACAGGATCAAGCCACAGCGCCCCGTCACGAAGTGTATAATATTGCGGTGCGCCTGTGCTGATAAAATTATGTGAACCAAACTCGGTTACGGGTCGCAATATTCGCGGGCTGCCGCCGACTTCAGCGTACAGACTGATAACCGAGTGAAACGCCGGGGACAGGGCCGACAAGTCAACCGGATGCGTGGCCGTTGTCAGCGTGGTTGTCGATTCCATGTCAATAAGCCGCAAGTCGCGGTTAATCGCCGCCGTTGTCAGCGTGTAGACGTAACTCGGCACGTCCGAGCGGCCCATAGCGTCGGCCACATTCGCTTGAAGTGTGGTGTAATTCATTACGTTTTATCCGTTGTTCTGAATTTGGCGTAATCGCGGTCGCGAAGCAATTCTTTAAGCAAGTTGTTCAGCTTTAGGGAATAAGTTGGCGCATTAGGATCAAGACGCCCTTGCGCCGTCCACTCGCGGATTTTATCATAGACAATCGTTGTCGGAATACTGCCCACCCTGCGGCCTTCGCCAACCTTGCCGTTGGTTTCGTTGCGAATGCGGGTATTATTGTTAATGATCGGTTCAACATCCTGAACAAACTGGCGGTGGTACTTCATGCCGTCGTCGTCAACGATCCGCACGCCAACGCCATCCCAGCGACGTTGCCACTTCTGCGCTTCTTTGAATGCGTTAGCTGATATTTTCAAAGGTCAAGTTCTCCAACGAACAAAGTGCCGCCGGTATCTACTTGTATTGCTGAAACCTTTTCACCGGGAGATATGCGCAGCGGAATCGGGACATTTGCCGGGATCGGGAAATCGCTGGTTGTAGCCGCCGGGGCCGTACCCACCGCAATGTGCGCGGTCGTGGTCGTCCAAACAATAACAGCGTGGATGTGGTCAGCCACTGCGTTTGAAATAACGCCATGCGTTCCAGTGTACGCTACAGATTGTCCAGCTTCAGGACGGCCAAGATAGTGTTGACTTCTCATTGTGCAAATCCATTCTTTTTCAGGGTTGCCGCCTCATGTGACGGGAGTTCAACATGGTCGCCGTGGTTAACCGGGCCTATCGACGTTTTAATGTGGCTGGCCGTTATGTAAACTTCCACAAGTTCCAACTCTGGTGGTGCCGATGCTGTGTGCATATTGTATTCTTTTGTTTCTTTACGAGCCGCCATTTTTTCACCTGTAATTTCTGTAAATGGACGGGGCCATTACAGCCCCGCCCTGTTAGTTTAGCTGAACGGCGTGGCTTCAGCGCCGCTAGTAACCAGGAACCCGCTAACCAGCCATGTCGCTGTCGCAACGTCCTGCAATTCGATATAGGAGCCTTTGACGCCTCCGGTAGTCGAACCGTTGAGTGTGATGATAGTATCCGTGCCGTCAGCATTAACAACGACACCAAGAATGTCGGTTGCCATCGCTACGCCGCCGGTTAGATCATCAGAGCCGTTCGTGGTGATAGTCAAATCACCCGTCTTGGTAATCAGAACATAAATGCGGTATCTGGCACCCGACCCGGTGGCGGCAGGCAAAGTAATAGCCTGCGTTGCAGCAAGGTTGGAGTTGATTGTGACGCCAGAATGCGCTTGTTCAGTTAGTGTAAGCGCAGCGCCCGTAAAGTTAACGGGAGCGCCTATATTACGAAGGTTTTCGCTAGACATTTTTCAGCCCTCCTTACGATGTGCTAAGGTCGGCAACAATGCCAGACGCTTTTTCGTTTCGGCATTCAAGTGTTGCCTCCGCGATGATGTGGTACTTCTGAGCATCGCCAGTCTTAGCCAGGGTTTCCTCTCTCATTGGCCGAAGTTCAGCCCATGCCCACATGTCGTTTCGCATGATGATTGCGTCACGACTGCGAACATGGCGGTTCGCTTCAAAGCGAACAGTGCCAAAATCATAGTCATACACGTCAATTGTCGCCACCAGTGTCTTCTTGGAAGCGTCGAGGTTCATCGTGCTTGCGCCAGTGAGCGAAGATGCAACCTGCTTCACCCACGAACCCATATAGACACAATCAGGCATAACGCCCGAATTGTCCCAGATGGATTTCAGTTCAGCATCCAGCAACGCAGCAGTGATTGCCCGCTGTGTGCCGTCAGTCCGTGCGTCCGTGCCGTCACCAGTCGGTTCCACAGCAGCACCACCACCGTTTGAGGTGTTAGTAGTCAGCCATGCCGGGATGCCCGCCATTTCACCAGCGGTAGAAGAACCACGGGCAACTTTGGCGTTGTTCGCAAAAATAGACATCTCCATGTCGGTTTTCAGGGCTTTCGCCTTCATACCGGCCTGATATGTGTGTTCTTTTTCGCGTCCAGCCTTATCAACTGCCTCCATAGTGCCTGTGACGTTGAACGATTTGCTCAAAATCTGGCATTGGTTTGACAATCGAGCTGTCGGTGTAATGGCAGCAGCAACAACGTCGTCGCCTTCAATCTGCGCATTGGTGGCACTTGGCGTATCAAGTGAGTCTGTCTGCCACTCATGTAGCGTCGACTTTGCCCGGACTTTGGGAATGGCACTTAGAACGGGAACCTCATGAGCGTCTACGTTGTAGATGTTATTAACGAGGTCCTCTCGAATGCCGATTGCGTCGGCAGTGTCGAAGGTATTTGCTGGTTGAGCCATAAGCTCATCCTCCTAAACGGTGACTTACCGCCCAATAGACTTTTTTATTTCGTCAAATGATATGGGTCGGCTGAGTCGTTTCTGAAATGCGGCCCGTCTTTCAGTTTGTGGATCGACATCGCCACGGGATTGACCGGGGCGTAGAACCTTCGGCGCTGCGGCGATTTTCTTATCCGCTGCGCTTGCCGTAATCTTTTGCTTGGATTCCAACGCATCGTATCGCGCTGCCTTTTCCAAAATAACGGCAATTCGATAATCGGGAGTCGAGTCATATTCTTGCACAGTAAAACCAGCAGCCAGCGCTTGAGCTTTTCTTGCTTCAGCGCCTTTGTCAAAATTCTTTACGTCGTTCCATTCGGGGAACCGATCAACCGCTATGGTCGCCGTTTCCGCAATGAATTGTCTACGCGCAGAATCCTGTCGTTTCTGGTTTTCCTGATTACGCTCATCGCGAAGTCGTATTTTCGCGTCCCATCTGGCTTTTGCTGACGCATACCCAAGGGGGTCTTCATCTGCCAGCTTTACCCAATCCGGTTCACTTCCTTCAGTGTCCACTAACTGTTGTGCGAGCCGCTGCTCGCGATCCGCAAGATCGGCCTTTTGTTTATCAATGTCGGCCATCAAGTCTTTGCGTTCTTTTGCAAGGTCTTGTGTCTTGCGACTATAATCCGCCTGCCTCAGATTGCCCGCCTTCAGTTCACTCAGGCTTGTCTCTTTCCCGTTAAAGGCAACTAATACATCATCGTATTCATCGCCAAGGATTTGAGGGCCTTCGTCGGACTGTTGGGGTTCTTCCGCTTCGGTGTCGGTGTCGGTGTCAGCTTCCAGCGTTTCCACGCCTTCAGCTTCGGGTTCCGGCTCTAATGCCGGTTCCTCTGTCTCAACTTCCTTGGCCTCAATGAGGCTGTTCGCTTTTGACAGGGCTTCAGTCATCGTTATGGGTTCCCCTGAAAAGGGAGTATCCGTCGATTCAGACATTTGGTTGATCCTATTTGTTTGTTTCGGCCTCTCCTGGCCATCTACGCAGCAAATTCCACGCCCGTTTTAGGCCGTGGTATTCGTGCCATCGCTCATCGCGTTCCTCTGCGGTTTTCGCGGCGAGCAAAGACTTGTTTATGCTTGCGAGAGTTTCATCAATCGCCAGCACTAGAATTTCATCGTTTATTACAGCGTTGGCCCTGAAGGCCCTTGCTTGAGCGTCCATTAAATCACCCACATCATACGGATTCGTTGCCGCTATCTTGTGCCGCGTCCATTCTATCAAAGGCCAGTTTTTGGCGGCTAACGCCAAGTTCCTCTGCCTTGAAGTCACGTTCCCGGTCATCGCGCATCAACACATCGAGGTGTTTGGTTTCCAATTCCCGGCCCCTAAGAGCCAAGCCCATCTTGTCGTATTGAGATTTCATCATAATTTTCATTTGCTCAAGCTGTGCATTCTGCGCGTCAGACTGCGCTTTCGCCTGCACCTTGCTGGATTCGATTTCCGCCAGTATCATCGTCGGATCGGGTGGCGGTTGTTTTTCCGCCAGCATTTTATCAACGTCCTCGGGATTCGGCAGGAAGTTCGTGGTGTCCTTGAACCCGCTCAGTTCCAGTATTTTCTTCAGCGTGTGGTGAACCTTTTCATAGCCCAGAATACCGCGCTCAAAGCCTTCCTTCTGCTCTGCCAGAATGCGCTCCAACCTTGCCAATTGAATATCCTTATCACCCGTCCCCAAACCAACAGAAACCGTAATATCCGAGCGGTGCCGCCATGTGCGCGGGTTTACAGGCACATATTTGTTATTTAACCGAATGCTCAATTCCTTCATTGGCCCAGCCCGCAAGTCACGGTGCATGTGAACAAACAAAGACTTATAGCCTGTTTCGGCGAAAATGCGGGCAATCATCAGAATCTTTTTCTGTGACGCCGACATGATCATTTTAATGCCGCCCTTGGTCTTGTTCAGGCTGTCGGCATCTGTGCCCTGGTTGTATCTCGTAACACCCGTGCGCTTTTCTTGCAGGTTATCCACATACTCTATCGCCTGCAAAGACTGGCCCGCCGTTTGTGGAATGGGCAAATAGGAAAGGCTCTGCACCCCGCCGGGAATGCGGATCGTGCGGCTCATGCCATTATATTGCAAATCTTCTATTGTGCTTTTAGTCATGCTGTCTTCGTCAACAACAACATCGGGGTTGTTCGAACCAACGATATTATCAACCAATTGCCGTGATAAAACCGTTTTCAAACGCTGCAAGTCCTCAACCAGTTCAGCCACCGACAAGCCATAGTGCCGGTGCGGAATTGGCAGCGGGCAAAGAGCCTCAAACGGCGCGTCGGTTACGAAGTCTATGGCCGGTTTTTTATTACGCCGTAGAATGCCGCCCTCTGTGCCGCCGGTGAATACCCGCAACTGTTCAGCAATGCCGTCGCCGTCATAGTCGCAAAGAACATAGTTCTCGTAAACCAGCACCTCGCGCATACTGTCGTCGTTCACCGCCGTACCTGCGTCAGTCAGCCCTTGATCGTTGTGCCGCGTGTTGGCTTCTTCGCTTTCAAGCTGAGAGTTGTATTCTGGCAGCGCCTCGACTTCCTTGCGATCAAACCCCATCGCAATGAGTTCGCTAACCGTGGCCGAACGCTTGTGTGCAACAAACGGACACCCGACGAAATCAACCCGCGTCCATTGCGGATGCACGATAAGTTCCTCGGGTGGCACGTTTACAATGCGGTATTTCTTTTCGGTGCTGGTTTTCCTGATCTTGATGTAAAGCGGCGTAACTTCACCCGTTTCCTCATCAATACCGCCAGCACGTCCAAGCACATCAACGCTGTCGGACGTTTCATCCAGTTCGCTTAGAATCCTTGCAGCTTCCTCGGGAGAAAGTTCGTCATATTCCTCGATCTCAACCCGCTTTTGATCGTCCCAATATCGTTTGATGTATCCAGTCTTTTGAAACAGCGCGTC
>Ga0070751_1000255_pt1 | contig 36737 bp, 24 predicted proteins | sample VirMetDEL_Aug_28_FD_78514 | JGI IMG/M metagenome (GOLD analysis project Ga0070751, IMG submission 78514) | Aqueous microbial communities from the Delaware River and Bay under freshwater to marine salinity gradient to study organic matter... | ecosystem: Environmental > Aquatic > Marine > Coastal...
CGTGCCGTGTTGAAAGAAGAAATGGGTAAGCACCACGCAGAACACATTAACAAGCTGCTTACTGCTGACAAAGGAACTGCGGCTGGTAACAACTTTGAATCCATTGACCGTGTAACTGTTGGTGCATCTGCTGGTACAGACGAGGACATTTACTCCATTGACCGAAGTGCAAACTCATGGTCACTTGCAGAACACAACCAAAACTCCGGTACAGACCGAAACCTTTCACTTGACCAACTTGACGACTTGTTCCAAAAGACATGGACTCGTGGTGGAAATCCAAAGGTTATCCTTACTGGTTACGACACTTTGATGCGCTTGCAACAACTCCTTCAAAGCCAACAGCGATTCATGGAAGAGAAGCGTGTTACGCCAACCTACAACGGTGTGAAAGGTGTTCCCGGTGTTGAGGCTGGATTTATCGTTGCTACATACAACGGTGTTCCAATCATCCCATCAAAGGATGTTCAAACCGACACTTTGAGCCGTATGTATTTCCTTGACACTGACTACATGTACTTTAGCACAGCAATTCCAACCCAATACTTTGAGAGTGGTATTGAAACAGGCGACCCATTTGCAATCAACCGACTTGGACAAGAAGGTATGTACCGCACTATGGGTGAACTTTGGACTACTTTCTTTGGTGGACACGGTTCAATCCGTGACCTACAGTGAGGTTGAAAAAAACATAGAGGTGAAAAAATATGGCAAAAGAACTTGTATTAACTGGAACTGCGACTACGGCACTTGTTGGTGCTTGGGAACTCCGAGCGGGTTCACAAGACACTACTGAATGGCTTGACGGTGCGGCTGATGTTACCTATCCCGGTGGTGGGCCGGGTACTTTCAACGCATCCAACGCTGATGGTGCAAACGGCTACGATGGCGCACCAAAGATGGCTTTGATTACCATCACCGATGCGGCTGATGCTGAAACCATCATCTTGACTGAGGGTGTTACGGATGCACGAGATGCAACCATTCTCTCAGCAGTAGTAACAAGCGGTGTTGCAAATGCGGCTCAAACACTCGGATTGAACTTTAGCGGTAAGACAATTACCCTTGAATCATCCGGTACGCACACAGGAACAAGCCAATTGATGGTTCTATACCACTGAGGTGTGTTAAATGCCTTCGGTAACTTTCACTGGCCCTTTCTACGAAAGGCGTAGGCGTGATATTTCCGCCTCGTGGATTCGTGGTGAGGAAGTAGAAGTTACACAAGAGTGGCTAAATGAGTGGCGACACTCATTACCAGCAAAGCACTTTCTCATTGTTGGGGATGAAGGAGTCACCGTAGATGGTGGCAATGACGGCATCCCCGACAATGGGTGGTCACGAAAGGACATCCTTAAATGGCTTGATGATAACGGTGTAGATAGGGGCAGTGGTTACTTAACAAAAACCGCCGCTCTCGCTCTTGTAGAGGAACATTTAACACAAACAGAATGAGGTGAAAAAATATGGCATCAACAATTGATAACAGACCAACCGTTTTTGGCGACAGAATGATTATCACAGGCACTTACACTGCTGGTGAAACCACAATTGATTTGAGCAGTTTCCTTTCGGAAATTGACTTCGCTGGTGTGAACTCTATTGCATCAGTCGTTGGTACAACACCACCAGTTACAGTAGCGGACACAGCAGGCTTTAGTGGCTCAACAGTAACCGTCATTGGTGCTGGTGGTGCAACGGCTGGCGGCTCATTCATCGCTATTGGTCGTCGTGCTTGAGGTGATACCTCTTGGCAGTGAGTCCTACAGTGACAGTGCTTGGCCCTTATTCGCCTAAGCAGTTCAGTGATATTGGTGCATTAGGCACACTTATTACTACTGAATCTGCGGGTTTAGTTGGTACTACTTTAGTTTCAGCAGAACCAGTCACGGTGCTTGGAAACATCTTTATTGTCTATACCACCGTTCCTTGAGGTGGTTAAGTGGGCTTTGATGTTAGAAACATTGACCTAAGTGACATCACAAGAGCGAGTAAGCAAGGTCGTAAGGCTGACTATGAATATGGTGGCGATGTCGTCACAAATACTGATAGGCCACTGGCAGGGATTACACAATCACAGCGTAACCGTAATCAAGATATAGGTGATATACTTAACATTGGTGCAGGAACACGATGCGTACATTGTGGCTTCCTCCATTTCTTATGGAGAGCCACCTGTGGCGCATGTGAAAAACCTATGGAATATAACTTAGGCCATCGTGACGAAAAGAAGAGGTTGTGATTTATTATGAGTAAAATTTTAATTAAACAATTACGGCCACATCGTCAAAAGGTTTTGACAGAAGATGGCGAAGAAATGCGTTTGCAACAATGGGCAAACAAAAAAGCCGCTTCTGTTATGCGACAGGCTGGTGGGGATGCTACAGGTGAGCAGTTCACACAGGCTCGTGACGCTCTCATGCGTGAGGCTGTAGCCAACCCCGAAGAGCATGGCCTCAATTTCATGGGCGAGCGTGTGCCATTTGAGGGGCAAGAATTAGAAGAGCCGCTGAGTGAGCCGGATATGGAGGCTGAGAAGCCTCAGTTGCCGGAGTCTATTGAACAATTGCGGGGCGGAAATCTCTTTGACGAGCAGGGCAAACTTCGCCAAACACTCCCACCACAAGAGGATGAGGATGAAGAGTTTAATCCCGATGCTGAGGCTGAACACCTCCGCCGCATCATGACTTCTCGTGATGTTGCTATGCGTGATGCTTGGAGTGTGTTGAAGCAAGGGCCGTATGATTGGCAAGGTAGTGAATATGACACATATTGCCCAAGATGCCACAAAGGTATTTATCGGGAAAATGAAGATGATTTGTTGCTTCTTCGTGAATTAGGCATGTGTGCCGATTGTGCAATGAAGGGTTGAGGGGGTATGATGTATGCCAGTAGTGTTCAGTCCCGGTGAGCCGGAAACTCGGCCTCTTGACCCTACTGCTGTTGTGTACTGCACTGCCCAACAAGTCGCTGACCTGCTGGACATTGGCCCGCAAGACGCTATCCTCATGAGTGCTGATGCTGATAGTGATGCTGTGTATATTACAGGCAATGAATTCCGTCAAGTAGGTTTTAGCGTAGGCGACAAAATCCGTATTTACAGTGATGCTGACCCATTCGGCCAAGAAGATTTAGAAATTACGGCCATTGGAAGAGGGGCTGATAGTAAAACAGGGCATGTAAAACTAACAGTTAATGGTACAATTACAACTACAGATTTTGAAATAGCAGACAATGGATATGTGCAAAATCAAGCATCCTTTACTAATGGGCGAACTCGTGGTATGACAAAGGATAAGGTTGAACATATCATCCTCAAGATGCAAGACCGCATTGATAATTTGACACGCAATGCTTGGCGACCATATTTGGTAGCCGCAGAATTCATCAATTTTGATACATACAAGCCATACCGACGACGATATTATACTGATTATGTTGGTACGACACCACTCCTATTCCGTAACATACAACAAATGCTTCGTATTGAGTTATGGCAAGGTGATGATTATCGTGAAATTGCCGCCGCAGAAGCACGCATTAAATTTGACGATGTAACTTCATTAAGTGGTAAAAGTGTGTATCTTTCACCCGGCAATGGAAGTGTTGCCACTCTTACCGCAGGTAGTGGAACAGGACAATGGCGAGCCGATTTTGATTCAACAACTGTTGCTCAAAACTTTACAGACCTCATCAATAAAGAAGATAGAGTGAACAAAGTCGCTGTAGAATTTTCACCAGCATTTACTTTAGAAGGCTCTACATCAAATGTGGGTGTTCATAATGAATTCCTTGCATCTTGTAATGCTGATTATGGTACTGGAATCGTGAAAGTTACTTCTATGCGTGCTGTTAAAGCAGGAGAGGTTTGTAGCATTGTCGCTGATAGCACTGACATTGAAATTTCACAAACTCAGTTAGCCTCAACCACCGCATCGGCTGAGGTCGGTGGTACAATTACTGTGGCTGATACAACTGATTTTGTAAATGCTGGTGTTGCTACTGATGGTACAAATGTATTCCGCTACACCGCAAAAACTGCTACAACATTTACTGGATGTGTAGTAGTTACGGGTAGCCTTCCATCCAGTGGAACAATTACTCAGCATTCTTTCCTTGTTGATTTACAAGGAGGCTCAAGCAGTGGTGATAATGGTCGCCTTCGTGATTGGTGGCTTGACCATGAAATGGGTATTATTTACTTTAACAACTCTTATCCTTTCTTTGAATGGAATGCTGTTAAGGTGGCATACATTTATGGTGAGCGATATGTGGAAAAAGCCATTGAGGATATATGTACAAAAATGGTTGCCATAGAATTACTAATGGCTGATGACCGCAGTGTACTCATTCCCGAAGGAACTCAAAATATTGACCTCGCCAGCAAGGTACAATTATACCAAGCCGAGATTGAGCGAACCCTACCAAAATATGTTGAATTGGTGGTGTTTGAGTGAATCAGCGTGACTTCATGCGTGAAGGTGAAGGTATTCATCAACGAGTTATTGATGAACTTTTCAAGAAAGATAAAATGATGCAACAGCAATTTCATGAGCAATTTACGACTCAACCAGCCTCGTTTCGTGAGCAAATGGAACGCATTGAGGCGGGTGCTAAGGGATTTACTATTCAAGACGGTTATCCAATCAACAATTCAACAGGACAACCTGCTACAGAAATTGAACTTAAATTGATTCAAGATGCTACAGATAAAGCCATGTTACGACAAAATCCCGACCTTGAGCGGTTTAATTTACGATATGACAATGGGTTTTTCATCCCCCTTGACTTCAAGAAAATCATTGAAAAGGAGGGATTGTGATGGTCGCTACTTGGACAGAAGCCCTTGATGTTGTCATCGGACTTTTTCAAAATGATTGGAATAGAGCGAATACCAGTAATTATCGCCCTGTAGTGATTGATATTGCTGATACTACAGCCGAGCATGGAAAGCGTCTTGACCTTGAAAAACATGATTATGTCATGGTATATGAAACCGCTCACAACGAAGAAGCACCCGAATTGTTTTACGACTTCGTAACGACACGCATAAATATCACAGTAGATGTGCGAACAGTTAAGGGGCGTAAGCATTTACAGGCTCTTGAGAATGAAGTGCGGAGGGTGATACATACCAAGAGGAAAGGTGACGGTTGTACTTTTGACCGTCTTGTATTCAAAACTCGTACTGATTTGAGTGACCGAAGTAAATTCCTTTTCCGTATGACATTCCAAATTGAAGTCGTAATTTTAGCAGAACTAATACCATAGGTGAAATAAAATGCCAGCAACAGTGTATAAGGGTGATTTAGCAGAAGTGTCATTTGCACCGGAGGTGGGATTGTCAATTAGTGCAAATGCCGATTCTAATTTTACAATTAGTCATGGCGACGACCATTCAATCATTGTATTTGCTGGTCTAAGTGGGCCAACAAACGGCAACACAACTATTTTTGAAACTGTATCGGGTTCACCCGACACATACGAACTAAGATACCCTCGTGGTATGTTAGTTGGCTCTCAAGTTAAATTTTCACAAACAGGAAGTGACCTTAACGCAAATGATACGGCTGGTGTTTTCACTATCGTATATCAACAAGGTAACACAATTAAAATTTCACCTAAAATGCTTTCAACTGCTACTACATACAATCAATCGGGAATTAATCTACATATTCTTCCTTACAAAACACCCGCTTTTGATAATGCTATGACTCAAGGTGCGGGAACTGAATCAGTGCTTACAGACCAATTTTTAGGTATTGCAAACGCACTTACTGTACCCGAAACAAAAGTAGATTTGAAGCGTTTCCATGTTGTCGGTCTTGGCCGAGACACCAGCGTGCAAGTGCCGGGTAAGTTCATCACCGAAGGTGGTTCGTTTGAGGTTGCCATGCATTCTGCTCGTTGGCTCAAATATTGTCTTGGTGGAGAAGTTGTAGCCGCTACCACCGCACCCGATGCAGGTTATCAAACCGCTATTACCAGTGGTAACGATGCAGAAGCAGGTCAATCCTTTTTAATCTTAAATGATGCATCCACTGTTGCTAATAATAAGGATATGTATTTGGTTATTGTAGATACAAATGAAGTTCCAGTTACAACAACTCATGAGGCTGATGGAGGCTCATGGGCTGGTACTTTTGCCAGTATTGCTTTTGATAATGCTGACAAAACAGAAGTACGAAGAATTATTGGTAAAGATGGCTCAAGTAAATTGTATCTTGATGAACCACTCCTTTATTCTCATGCCGCTGGTACTACTGTGTATCTTTACGATTGGGCAGTATCGGGTACAAATCCACCAGCAGTATCTTCTACCAATGTGATTAGTAATGCTGTAACACACTTGTTGTACACAAATACATATCAACCTTCATTCAGTCTTGAAGTTTCACAACGCCGTTTAAATGTAGATTCGGGAGAAGGTGCGACTGATGGTAGTGCTACAGACTCAAAAGAGTTATCTCGTGTATTTCGTGGATGTAAAGTCACTGATTTCACCCTTACAACTGACAATGATGCCGCTCTTCGCTTGGCTGTGAATTTTAATTCAGCATTATGTTATACTGATACAGGCCGTTTAGAGGGAACACCAATTACCCGATACGCCGCTCATCGTATGTTTGATGACACAGCAAATACAGACACAAAACGATTTATTTCCGGTATTGCACCATGCACTCAAAAGCCATTTATGTTCTATAACGGTACAATCAACATGGCTGGTGTACAAGTTGCACAAGTGTTGAACTTTACTTTAACTGGACAAATGGGTATGCAATCATTCCATGTCATAAAAGGACAAAACAGCGTTAGTAGCGCAACAGAACAAGTACCATTTGGTGGCTCACGAAACACTTCACTCATGGTTGAAGGTCAAACGACTTACGACATGAGTATGGAAATTATTGTTGATGACCCAATATTCTTCCACGAAATGCGTTCAGCACAAATGTATAGCACTAACGCTGATGCTTCAACTGCTAATCAAATTCGCATTGACTTTGAAAAGACAACAACCACAGGCGATACTGAGCGTATGCTGTTGATTATTGATGATTATGTGATTACAGAAGCACCATTACAAATTCCCGAAGATAAAGGTGCAATGAAGTCACAACTCAAAATCATGCCAAAAACCATCAAGGTTATTGCACGAGATACTATTCCAAAATACTGAGGTGTTATCATGAAAACTTCACTAAACAAGTACCGAAGGCTTGGCGCACAAGGATATGCTCAGTGGGTATGTGCTGTAAATGGAGTGGAGTACAGTGAAGATATGGCTGAGTTGAACAACCATGCCATACATGCATATGTCAAATCATTGATAGACACTGCCCCTGCTGAAAAACCAGTACAGTTGATTGAAGAAGAAATAGTAAATCCATTCCCTGCTGATATACAGCAATATGATGCACTTACTGTTGCAGAATTGCGTGACTTATGCAAAGAGCGTGGACTACCAGTATATGGTACGAAGGCTGAAATTATTTTACGATTAAAACAAAATGATGAAGGTATCATTCCCGAAGAAGCACCGGAAAGCCCTACCGAAGAGGTAGCCCTTGAAGGTGATTCGGAAGCCCCTACCGAAGAGGTAGCCGCATCCATTGGAGAGGAAATAAATGACGAAAACAATAGTGACGAACAAGAGCCTGTTATTGACGAACAATGAAACGACCAAGCATGAAATTAGGATTGACCCTAATGATGATACACAGGTCATAGAGGTATGGGTACGAGACATATCCTTCCTTGACATTCAAGCCGCCGCACAACAAATGCTTCGTGTGGAAAAAGGTGATGTAACACTTGATTTGGCAGGCTATTGGCAATTCGCTTTCTCCAATTGGATTACAAAAACAAATCCCGATTTATCAGTAAAAGAATTATTATCCCTTAAGGGGTACATCGGTGAACAAGTGTGTAAGATTCTCCCACAGCCACAGGAAATGGCGGAGGCTTTGCAGGGGGGTTTTACCAAGCCCACCGAGTGAGAGTTGAAAAATTTCTAAAGAAAGAAAAGTACGATAGTGTGGAGGATTTTGAAACTCAAATTGAACTTTGGGCTTACATTATCGCTAAACATTTCAGTATATCGCTCTTAGAAGTTTATTCAATGCCACCTCACTTATTCAAGCAATCACTCGTGTGGGCAATTGTTTCAACCGAAGAGAACAATAAGGAGATTGAGCGTAAGAAACAACAGGCGAAGAGTGGGGATAGGGAAGTCGTAGGATTAGATTATTCATTTTTAGATTGGGAGTGAGAAAATGTCATTGATTTCCATGCTGTCATCCATGTCCAGCATGGTATCACAAATAGGGCCGGGTTTCAAAGCCGCAGGTCAAATGGCAATTGATGCGTTGAAAAATTTAGGCAAGTGGTTTTACGATACAGTTATTCAACCAATGAGAGATGCTATTGATAATCTTTCTTGGGAGAATATCAAAAATGGTTTTGATACTGTTTTAACCGCAATCGGTGAAGCCACAATAGGATTTTTCAGTGGCTTTTTTGATATGTTACCCGATATGCCTGCGGTATTAACAATAGATTGGTGGGCTGAATTATTTAGTGGTATAGGTATTACAATTGATGAATGGGCAACAGCCTTATGGGATATGTTACCCGATACGCCCGAAATTTTGACTAAGGCATACTGGACTGATTTATTTGATTTCAGTATGCCCGATTGGGATAGTGTATTTAGTTTCACGATGCCCGAAATGTTCACTACGGCTTATTGGACTGACTTATTCTCTTTTGATTTACCAAATTGGGATGATGTCTTTTCTTTTACATTACCCGATTGGCTAACAGGGATTATTGATTTCTTTGTCGGAGAAGGCGCATTTGCAGGATTTAGTATTGGTGATAGAATAGATTTTGCGATTGGAACATTACCTCAACCATTCAAATTTATTCTTGATATACTCAATGGTTTAGTTGGTATATCTATTGGTGATATAATTGATTTTGGACTTGACCTTGTTGGTTTTGGATGGGATTTGCTTACCGACCCAGTGGGTACATTAGCAAATGTTGCAACTTCATTAACTGGATTTTTTACTAATTTAGGAAGTGATTTAGCAGGTGTATTAAAATCCCCAATTAATGGACTTATTTCGTATATAAATGATTTTTTCGCTTCATTTAGTTTCTCTAAGACCATTGATTTGCCCGGTCTTGACCCATTTGATATTGGGTTTGATTTATCGGATTGGAGTATTCCAGCACTGGCTAAGGGTGGTATTGTAAATGGCCCTACACTTGCTCTTTTGGGTGACAACGCTTCGGGTAGAGAAGCAGTAGTGCCACTTGAAAAAGCAGGAGAAATGGGTTTTGGGGGTAAAGGGAATACATTCAACATTAATGTTAATGCATCGGGTATTACAGACCGTACAGACAAGCGTGCGCTCGCTCGTGAGATTGGTAACATGATTCAACAAGAGATGGCACGAAGCATTGGTGGTTCAACAATGAGGGGGCGATACTGATGGGTACACCAATTCGCCTTGTACGCAACGATGGCGGCATCATTGAACTAATGGCTACCACGCTTTCAATGAATGTAGATAGAGGCGTTACACCTCATACTATGCCTCTTACTGGCGGTTCACGATTTGCCTTTGACCTTAATCTTCCTAAATCACTGATTACGATTGAAGGCGTAATGACTGATGATGATTTAATAAATCTAAATACCCAACAAGAAGCAAGCGCACTTATTGATTTTTCAAGAGGTCAAGGTCAATCCGCTGATTCAACAGTTCGTTGGAATGCATATGCTCACAATTTAGTAAGTGGAATGACTACAGATGTAATAAGTGAAGCAGATTATGCGATTAAAATCAATAATACTTATGAGGTTTGGATAGCAAAATCTACATCTAATTATGGTTTAAGTGGTGGAAGATATTATTTTGCTGTACATGATGGTACATCATTACTTACTGCTAATCAAATGGCAACTAATTTTGCCGCATTGATTAACAATTATGCTGGAACATTTAACATGAATGCAGAAGTCATTAATTCACCAATTGACGGTGAAACAAATGTTTCTGTTACGCTTACTCAAGTTCAGTTAGGTAAAAGTGGAAATATACCACATCCTTCATTTAGCACATGGCCTAAAGGTCAAGGAGTGTATAAACCACTGTACACCCTGTTTTCGGGTGGTGCAGATTCACCTAATATACGAAATAAAAGTGCAGGTGATAAAGTGGCTGAGTTATTTGGTGTACTGAATAATAGTAACAATGGAGGAGGTGGTACATTAGCAAGTGGATTATTGGGTGGTATAATTGCAGGCCAAACATTACCTGCAACAACGGGCAATGTAATCGTTGATACTAAGATAGGTCTTAACCTCAAATATGGTGACTATATTATTGGTATTCAAATCCCATTTTCATCTAATATAAATAACCGAGAATCATTGTTTTACATGCCAACTGGTGGTACAATGGACATTTTAGATAAAACGGCTGATAATGCTCTTCCTACTGGCTCAACATTTAAACCATATGATTCCGAATATACTGGTATCAAAGGCACTGTAGCCAACGCTACATTTGTTCAACTTGGCGGTGAGCCTATTTATTCATACACGATTAACTTTGCACCTATTGATTGGATATTTTGATGTGATAGTATGGTTGCAATTGGTCGTAGTAGTCACGCTTTCTTCTTTGATGGCGTAAGCGATTCAGTTATTATACCTCAAGGTCGTTTTACAAAAACTGGTGTTGCTGATTCTAACGGTACAAAAGTAATGACTCAAACCCTGCAAGGGCAGGGAGATATTGTTTCAATTAATGGTAAAACAAATATAGATTTTGTAATTGAAACATGGGTTGTACCCGATTGTGGTGGTATAATTGCTCATCGTGAAGGACAATTTACACTTGAGATAGGCACAGTAGATACACCCGGCCCTGCTGTATTTACAGTCTATGTTGAATCAAATGCTGGCCCATCACTGTTCCGTTTAGCATCAGCATACGACACTGGCTCACGATGGGATGGAATTGTTTATCCTCAACAAAACTACGGGGGTATTCATGATTCATATAACAGATACGACACAGGTAATTATGGTGACGCTACAAATTTGAATTTTAAGAATCGGCCATTATATCATGTTGTGGCTGGAATTTCAAAGAGTCGTGTTTTCTTAGCCATCAATGGAGAAATCGTATCACAACAAGATATACCACCCGAAACTCGCCTTGCACGCTCTACAGACCAAGTATATCTTGGTGGTAAAGGTGGACAATTTCGTGGGGCTGTAGAGGCTATTCACTTTTCAAATGAATTTGATGAGAATATGCTTGTTCCATCTATGGCTGTAAAAGGTAAGACAACATCGGCTTTATTCCGCTTTGAAGAACCTATTGATGTAATAGAAGAAACATACGAATTCACCGCCTACGGCTCAAGTGGTGGTACTACAATCACAATTCCAACCACTGATGCTCAAGCATTGATTGCACGATTAACGGGTAAAGCCTACGATTCAAGTAACCCGACAATTGATTTTACTGCTTCACCATATAGCATGGGTAATTACAAGGTTGTTGATTACTATACAAATCAAGGTACTCCAACAACTATTGCTGTAGCGCACACTCCGTATAATCTTCTTATCAATCCCGGTGCGATTAATCGTAACACACAGAAGCCTAATCAATCCCCACCCGAAAGGGTGCGACTTCATAGCATCAATGGAAGCACTGGTGTCATGACTGTATCAAGTATTCATATTGACTTCATTAATGGTACAGGTGGCCTTCGTGGGGTGCTTCATTCACGAACTACTGATGTAGATAATTACTTTGTAGTGGTCGGTGCTGACTTACTTATTGATAACGGTACAGGAAAACCATACCAACCACCTCATTATGGTACACAAATTTTTGACAAAACAGGACAGATGGTGCTTGATGAAAGCGACATAAATAATCATGGTTTCGTATATTCAAGCCGTATGGCAACTACTACAGACGACCCTAACAATCCATTTGCTGTAGTTTGGCCTTCAAGCCTTGACACACTCTTCCAAGTTGGTCATAGTGGGCGACATGCTTATTCTCATATCATCGGGCATGAATACATGCGCCGCTATCCAAAACCTACTGAACTTACAATTGACCAGCAGGCTGATGGTTCAGCCGATATTGTACAGATGGCATACGATTCTAATACTCGTAACATTGATGAAATGTTCACTATGAATTCATTAGTTGATTTTTACACTGAAACTTTGGAAGCACCGATTGCTCGGATTGAAAACTCATCCAGCGTTACAGCAGTGGTTGATAATGGGCTACCAGCCAGTGTCAAGGAAATGATTGCTATTGGTGGTACGAATTTCAATTATGCGCCATTTATGCTTAAAGGGCCAGTACCCGAAGTTGGTGATATTGATGAGAATAACCGACTGTATCATCTTATTCCCGAAACAGAAAGCCGTATTGCATTACTTCATGTACCCGACCTTAAGACTTCACATAATCTTGCACCATTTGTTGAAATTTATTACAACGCCATTGATTTGACTGGTGCAAGTATGGGTGTCGCAACACCAATGTTGATGGTAGAAAAGACTGTACCAGCATGTTCGTATGACTTAGGAAGCGGTACACGAGTGCTTGATGTTATCAATGCTGATATTGCTAATTGTACACTATACTCGCCCGGTGGTGTGATTTACCTTACAAATGCAATTAGCGGTTACGGTTCGTTAATGCAAGAGTCACATACACTCATTGGTGATAACACTGGTGGGCAAGAAAGTGAAACCGAGTTAGATTATAGCCGTACACCAGCCCTTTACACTCCTGTAGCCGATGTAAATGCCGAGCCAGCCTCACCACCTACCGCTATAGCCCGTTCACATAATTCGGGCGTACATGATTCTGTATATCACCGAGTTGTTATTGAATCGCTATCATCCAGCCAGTCCGATACAATACTTGACGAAGGTGCAGGCAAATCAACCCGCCAGCCTACAACTGATAAGAGTGCTACAGGTGAATTTGATATTGGGCCAACTACACATTCTTCTCGTGTTTTTGAAACATTTAACATCATTGACAATGTAATTATTACAGATGAAGCAGGCATTTTGGGCAAGATTTTCATTCAGCCTTCAAATAAATTAAGGAGTAATCAATTATCTTTGCTACGATATACCGAAGCAGGAGATATACCAAATATTGCCAGCGTATTGTATTTGATGAGTCGTACTCGTATTCGTGGTATATCAAAGGATGAAAGCCCCGAAAGCAACATGAGTACAGTCATTATTACGGCTACGGGCATCGCAGATTCCTTTGTGAATGAGAATGTATCAGTTATTGGTAGTGGTTCGCCCGACTCACATATAGTCAAAGAAATAGAGCCTAACTCACCTGTTGTTACAGTAACACTGGGAGGGGCTGGTCAAGGTGGTGTAAATACTAAACCAACATTTGACCCAAGCCCGTTAATGCGCCTTCCGGGTTCAACTCGCCGTAGTTGTGCTGTACAAGCAAGAAATGTTCACACGGCAACTACAGGTGCATTACCCTACAGCATGAGTGTAAGCCCATTAAACAATGGCTCGCCCGATATGAAATCATGGGGTACAATCTGTTTTCCAAAGAAAGGGCGAATATATCTTGGTGATGGCGCAAGTGCTGAGTATGATGAAAAGACAGGTGCAGGATTTTATTTCTCACAAACAGCCACAGGTGTAGCAATTCAAACACGGAAATATTTAGACAGTGCAGGTACAGCCTACGATACATTCCATGAGTGGTGTAATGCTACTGGTATTATCAATCAATCATCAACTGGCACATATCTTACTTCTATTTACATTTACAATGATGGAGATTTTGATAATGATTCATTGGCGCAAGATGGAAGTACGCTCAATGACCGTTTGTTCCAATCTCTTGATACTGTAACACATGATTATCAACTTGGCACTCAATTTGCAAGCACTCGTGCAATGGTGGAAATCCCTGTATTCCCTCAGCAGTTTTTTGACCATACTGAACTTGGTATTTTTCCCGGCCCGGATAACAGTATGAAACTGCATATTGATGCAACATATACAGCACATACATGGAATCCAACACCAGTAGGTCGTCGTGCTGATGATATTGATGCGGCTGATAAGTCTAAAAATTCAGCCTATACCTATACAATTAACAACAAAGAACATGTAAGTTCAGCAACAATTACCAAGTTTGAAGTTGTTGGTGATTATTTCCATGTTTATGTTTCACATCCAAAAATGTTCCCCGATGCTTCTACAACAGGTACATTTGGTGGTATTGAAGATATACGCCGTGTACGCCGTGTATTTGTCAATACTGATGATTGGGCATTTTACATCAACAATCCAGCAGTAGATGGATATTTGAATATTCCACACAATAGTGCGGGTGGGTTTCACGAAGGTATATCGGATAAATTTGCTTTTAGCGCAGTGGTTGGCTCTAAGATATATCTTATAGATTCATTTAGAAATGAAACCCTTCTTCCTCTTTCTTCGGATAGTGAACTTCCATCTTCGGATTACGAAGGCCGTTCACCGTATTATTATGACATTGGAAGCATGATGACACAAGGTGGTAATCTTGACTACGGATTGCGTCAATATGTTTCAGCCGTTGAGTTCAAGGCTGGCCCATTGGCTAATCCTCATGCCCCTCGCACTATAACAAAGCGTGCAAAATCAAAGATTGTACAAGCAGATGATATAATTGGTGGTTTAGTTAATCTTATTTTAGAAGATTCAACTCTATTTCCCGATGCGCCATTTACACGAGATACAAGTAATTCACCAGTAAATGAACAAGGAGATGTGATGATTATTGGTGAAATATTACTTGATACACCAATTGAAGTTCATTACTATGGAAAGTTAGATTCAAACGGTGGGAAAAATTCAATTCAAATTCAAATACCAAGTAATATAACATACAATGTAGATGAATTTCTTAACACTGATTTTATTTTAAAGCGTGCAGGGCATGTTCTAAATGGACTTGATAACCCCGAAGATATGAAAACTCAAGAACTTCAAACGGCTGTTTTCTTCGCTACGGGAGATGAAGAGTGGACATATGTAAATACTGATAGTGCAGGCACAACTACTACAATTGAAATTACGAATGCTAACAAACGATTTGCACATGCAAATACAATAGGATTGAATATTCGTAAAGGTGACAAATTATTTCGTGATGATGGAACTGGAACTGATATTGAATACATTGGTGAAGTATTAAAGGTTGAATCAAATGAAATTACAGGTGGAAATACAGAAGTAACACTTACCGCAAATAATCTTGTGACTATTGATGCTTCGGATAAAGTAGGTATTGGGAGTGCAAGTATTGTACAAGATGACCATGATGCTGTATTAAATCGTAGTTGGCTTTACCCATATGCACAAGGTGGTTTGCGAAACGGTGACACCGTATGGATGAATATGACAATGAATAATCCACATGCTATTGAAGGGTTATTCTCAAAAAGTCGTGGAGTGTTTAATGACGCATTAGTATGGAAAGGATTCAATGGTGGTCAAGGCCAATTAGCCGAGCGACCAAGAGATTCAATTCCACTTGAAAATTTCTTGATTGGAAATTCATGTCTTGAAACAGCACAAAATTTTGCACAACATGTCAATAAAACCATTGAAATGAATTACGAATCAATGGGTCTTGATGCAACGCAAGCACCTACAATAGCGTACATTGACCCATATCTTTCAACAGATGGTCACGCTCGTGTCTTGTTATATGATGTAGCACATGACCGTGAATTTATTGCATTCCATGATTTACACATGCAAGTTCAATCCAGTGCGGCAACACCTTCAATTGGTTACACACGCAACATACCATATGACGGTGGCGACCTTAAACTTGACAAATACCTTATCAGTACAAACGGTGGTGCGCCACATTACTTTACTACGCAAATAGATGTAGCAAATGGTTTCCCAACAGAAAATCGTTACATGCGCTCAACTCAACAATCTAAATTTATTGAAAGTGCGTATGCACATAATATTCCAAATAATATTTCTCAAGATTTACTTGGTAGCACACTTATTGATACACAAATAAAATACACACTTGAAAATCCATTTACTCTTGGCAATAACCCTACAAGGCGTGGTGCTGGTCACGGACACTTTGTACACACTGGATTGTATCATGAAGGCACATCTAATACACATACAGTTGGTGACAACACCCTTCCACGAGTTCAACAAGCCATATCATCAGTATATTACGCCAATCAAGCACATAATTTAATTCGTAAAGAAAAAGAGGGCGACAATTTAATTTCAGCATTAAAGGAATACAGGGCAGACCAAGACCCTAATTTGTACAGTTTGAAAGATTCAAGCACGCTTTTTGATACACCCGATGGTACTCGTGTCATTTCAGCATATCTTTGTTTAAAGGGTAAAAGAAATATCACTCTTGACTTAGCCGACCATGAAGAAAGCCGACTTCAACATTTGAAACATTGGAGTGAAATGGATTTCGTGCGTCGTATGTCTATTGACTTAGGTGAAGTTGGTGTTAAGGAAGGAGTAACAGATATTGAAGCGGCGGCACGAGAAATTGTCCGACTTATCAATCAAGGTGGCGCACCAAATGGTCGTACACATGCTCGCAGACCATCACAGCAATATCCGGGTGAAAGTGAAAGACTTGACCTTACACGAATTGGTGTACGCCAAGATATTGTAAATGAAAACAAAGACCCTGCATCAGCACATATCAATGCTGATTTTGCCGCTACAGGTTCAACCTATGACCCTGCACCGTTTTGGTATGGTGACATTGCATTTGATTCTCATGATAGAGGCTCACATATGGGATATGTACGAGCGCATATTGGGCGAGTTGTTGAGGACATTAATGGAAATGAAGGGTTCTCAATTATTATCCATTCAACAATACCCGGTGCTTCGGGTCGTAATTTCTGCGTTTGGCTTGATAATAGTAAAGGTCAATCTTCATATCAACCTCAATTTTTAATTGGTCACGGTGGCCGATTCCGAAACTTTTGGGCGCAACCCGATGAAATCATGGGTGAAAATATGCACCCTGCACCAATGCCGCTTAACAAAGATGGGCGACCATTTGCACCCGTTACCACTTTACGAGAATACATCGTACAAGAAGAAACAAGTGAACAATTTACCAGTAATCATGATATTGCACCAAGAACTGATGATACAACAAATCCAATTGGGCGAAACATTTCAGCCCATCTTGGCGGTATTTCACATAACAGTGTCAATGAAGAATCGTTTGAAACTCAAAGCCCTTCTACTGCTCTTGTTAAGGGATTAAGAGCAGGTAAGGAGGCTGTAGCACGAATTAATTTTGGTGGGCTTGTTGAAGCAGGTGTACCCGGTTTTTCACCAATTGCTGGAAAATATGGGCTTGGTCGTATTGGTGATATAGAATTTAACAAGCGATATGGTGAAACTACTCTATACGGTGCTACTTCACCTACAGCCAATAATTCATATTCAACTCATATTAATCCTACTGAATTAGCACAAGATAAAATTGGTGATGCAACATTATACGGATTGCGTTTCACCGACCATCGTGGTGCAGGGTATGGAATACGCTACATATATCGTGAAATGGATGCACCGTATGCAAACGAATTAACAACTATCCCATCTACAATTGATGAAGAAATTTGTATTTATTTTGATGACCGTGATGCAGGACAAGGTGGATTTACGATTGGGGCGCACATGATTGGTGCTGGTGATGCTACAGGTCGTCTTACACCTCAAACTGATATGACTGAGGCGTTATGGCGTGGTAATCAATGGAGAGGAATGTATGCACCAAGTATAGGAGTTGATTCTCAAATTAAATGGGATAGTTCAAATGATACGATAACAGTACAACTTGAAAGTCCATTTGATACAGCCACTACATCTTTTGATAATGTTGCTGATATACTTGGTTATCTTGGTTTTCCAAAAGAAAACGGTGTTATACAAATTACCGACCCTCTATATGATGCAGGTTTAACAGTAAAAGGTTCACTTGGAAATACTGTATCTTATGAAAGCCGAACACAAAATAGTGCAACTGGCACACATGTATTTTATGGAGTGAGAGGTGCATCATTTGCTATTTCCCATTATCTTAGCAGTTTTGGGGCGGCGGCTACGGCGGCTACTTCTCAAACATTACCTGCCACATCTAATAATATAATTCGTGGATTAATTTCATCATGCCTTAACATGACGACTTTAATTACTGATGAATTATTAGCCACTGTTACTGCCGCCGCTATCAATTTAGATAATCCAAATGTGATTGAGGGTGTATCGTTTAATTGTCGTGATATGTATGCGCCCGATGGCCGAAAATATTCGGAATGGGGAATATCGGAAGATGCAATTAAAATCCGAGCGCATAATCCTCAGCGTGGCGCACGACCACTTTCAAAAATGTTTAGTGCTAAGGTATATCGTGATTTAGGTATCGCCGCACCTCATTTAGAATATGGTGAATATCAAAAATTGAGTAAGTCTGCCAGTGGAAATTGGACAGTATCAAACGGAGGCGTTACTGTAAATAAACCGTATAGTGATGAGGATATTGATGATAATCACAAGCATCTTGGATGTGGATATATCCCAAATACTGTTTTACAAATTCGTACAAAGGCTCGTGGTTATCACGCAAATACACCAACTCCAATACTTGTTGATTCATACAATGACCCAGTACCAACAAAACGCTGGCGAAATAATTTGAAGGGTATTCGTTTTACAGGAAAGAGTGGCGACCACATTACACCAGCCCTTGATAATACGGCTGTAATCTATACTAAATGGGATGGTACAAACAGTATTTTTGAATTAGCCAATTCTGTTGCGGCACTATTAATCCCTGCTGGTGTAGAAAATGATACTTTATCAGTAAGTGGTGCAAATAGAGATAGGTTACTTTCTTTTGGAGATAAAAAGACTATATTTCACGGTACACTCAAACAAGCATTAGGCACACCAAAGCAAAAGCCAGCAGTAGCATTAAAACGATTACAAATTTTTATTCAAGAAGCAAATGAGGCTTGGCGTGGTGAATATCAAGCAGGTTCAACATTAACCAATAATGGATTATTAATGATTCATAATGATGGTGAATTTAGCGGTATTCGTTTATATGGTAGTATTGAAAGCGAGCCAATTACTTACTTTAAGGGTGGACATGACAGTAATGACCATAGCGTACCGTTATACTTTGGTGGTGGATTTAGTGGTGTCGTACTGGATGTAAATGATGGGTCAAAGAATGATTACTCTTCATTTTACACGCATCCGTATTCAACAGGCCCAACTGGTACGGCTGGTATTCAAAATGCAAATGAAATCAGCACAGCATATGCTATGGTAGATTGTAATGCATTACTTGCTTTCTTCCCTGCCACACCATTCCTTAACCAACATCGGGGTACAATTAATTCACCAGCATTTAATCAAGACAGCCTGTTGTCTCCCGATTTAGATTTAAACACACTTACTGATTACTCAAGCAATCCAGCGCATGTATCAGCACGATATACGGCTGGAATAGTACGACAACGACCAATTCCACTTGTTATGCGTATGCCGCATCAAACTGCACGCTACACTGACCATAAAACAAGTACACCTTACTTTACAACTTATTTGATATACGGGCCGGGTCAATCATTCCCATTCAATGAAACGGCTACTGGAACGCTTGGTGAAACTGAACCCCATCCCGGTTATGTTGTAACAACAGGAAATAGTTGGAGTAAAGTTCCATCGGGTGAATTTTTACCAAATGAAATTAAAAATCCCGATGGAGAATATGGCCCTCCAAGCACTACATATCAATCTCGTACTCAACGCTTCCATTGGCGAACAACATTGAATTGGTCGCCACCTCAAGGTATTCCAAACATCGGTGACGATTCGGGTACAACATACGGTATGGCACAACGCCCCGAACATGGTTATCATTACGGCGACCATTTTGGAACAATCCTTACGATTAACACAAACAATGAAGGTGAATTTGCTAAAGCACATCCATATCGTCATTGTGCTGTATCATACTACGGTATAGCATCAAGTGCTGATATGATGTTTCACATGGATGGAGGTTATCTTCCCGGTGGTAACTGGCTTGATAATCAAATAGCATTCAATCCCAAAATGGAAAAAAGCAACTATACAGTTGTTAAGCATAACAATGATGTTCAGCCTACTGCTTTCCGTGTTTCCGGCCCTCTTGCTACATCTATCTTAGATGGTTTGTTAGGTGAAACAGCCGATGACTTTGACCGTGAAATCATCGCAATTGATGCTACACGGTGTCAAAATGGTGAAGAGTTAGCGACTATCATCGGCCAAGCCATTAATGAAAATCCCGGTAAAGGCGCACTCAAGGCAATGGGTGGTACATTCATGCCAAGTATGGGTAATGCAATGCGTCAAGACCGATATGGATGGGTTGAATTATCATTCAGTTCATATTCCTACGGTGGTTCACTTTCAGATTTAGCAACTTCACCTACATCACCTGCATATGTTGAAGCCATACTTGGAAGCGGTAACAAGCAAACTCAGTTAGAACAATTACCTGCAAGTGGTTGGATTCGTACCGATAATGGCCGTACACCAAGCGGTAGTGGTGGTGCATTTGCACCATATCATTCTCGTGAAGTGTATGAAAGTGGAGGTACATGGTATGTGCGATTTTGGCTTGCACCAAATAAAATTAGTGGAATGCCTGTAGTTGAAGATGCTCAAACATGGGCTGACAAATGTGGTGGTTCTACTCTTACAGGGCCATCACTTTCACCCGGTGCAACTAAAGTATTTGTTTGGAGTAAGGCTGGTGTACACTATTACAACAACTACAATGATTCAACACGCAACCATATGACTCATGTACACTTTAGTGGTGTCGTTGATGCAATTGACCGTACACGCCCTGTAGGTGCTGTAGGATGGGCTGGTGAGCGTTATTCATATCTTAACTCACTCAAAGTAGGTAGTGAAGGATATGGTGCTGGACTTGGTGCTTGGCATCCAATGTTGGGCTTTTCACCATATGGTTCAGCCTCAAGTTTCATGAGTACATTTAGTCATTTACCTCATTTTACTCCAATGAAAAACAGCCCCGAATCCATGTCACCATTGACTGGTCGTTCTAATTCCGATACCATATTGACAACTCCGTACACTTGGACTTACGATACATACACAGCCGCCGCTTATGAAACAGCAGAAGATTCCGATTACCAAAGAGTTCCATTACACCTATCGGATGCTGATGCAGTACCACGCTCTCTTCATCATCCTCAAGGCGTATTCGCTCGTGGATTCCTTGTTATTTCATATGAGAGTGAAATGCCATTAGTAGCAAAGTATGACCGTGATGGTATTACAGCAATGGGTGATTGGTTGGCTGTCGTATCAAAGACTGGTGATGCAGTAGCCGCAAGCACAGCAATTACATTTGCTGGTACAGCGCAATGGGATGAGCGCATACACAGTGTAGATAGATTTGTTGCACCTGCTCATGGCGGGCCAAACATTGAGGCTTTGATTGCTTCACTTGATTTACCAACAGATGATATTCCATCAGCCGCTTTTAATTTCCACGCACCAATCATTGCTGATTCTTTATTGTTTAATGCAGAACCATGTTTTGCCAAAACTGGTGATTTATTCTTTGACTTAGATGAAAGTCCGGGCAGTTTCTTTTTAGAAGATACAACTGATATTGAGCGGAATTTAATTACTGATTATGTAACTACAAGTACGGATGCTGAATTAGACCGTTATGGTGACGATGCAACATATTGGCTTGGTGATACTAACGCTTTCAAATTGCGACAAAATTCACCAGCAAAGAATTTCTCAGTTGAGCATATTGTTTGGAAGCGTATGGATGGTGGTAATCTTTCACTCCCTGCTGTAAATGCTCGTGGTCTTGGTGCTGTACCTTTCATTACACGAGTAAGCGGTGGAACAGCATATACGATGGGAGAAAAATTGTACGGTATCAACCGATTTTCATTTGAAACAACCAACAGTGCTATGTTCCCAATTATGCAAGCACAAGAATTAGCACACCCACAAATTGCGGCTCGCCATCCCGATGAACTACGAAATGTATTAGAAATTCCAAATGAAGAAATGCAGTTTGAAGAAATGCAAGTGCAAGATGATACAGGCCAAATTCATATCATTGAGGGTGGCTCACCATTCGGCACAATCATTCGCACTTTCAATTCGGTATCGGACAGAAGTGCCGAAGGATTAGCACCAGCCATCGCTGGTAGTGGTGTAGAGCCTAACCTCAAAGTACGCTTACCCGACCCCGATACTATTCCCGGCAATCTCATTATTCGTAGCGGATTTGACCGATTACAAGCCTACCAAAATGAAACAATGGGTACAGGCGGTATGATGCGGTCAATTTCAAGTAACAGCATCAGCCATTTATTTACTGATGAAACAAAAGGGCCACGCCTTAATGGAACATTTAGCGACCACAATTGGGAACATATTAGTCAAAATGCTACAGGCGAAGCATTCCCCGATTCAACTTACAAGGGTTGGAAGTCTGCTACTGGTAACGCACCATTAGAAACATCTTACGAGTTACATGACCGTACTCTCTTCTTCCACATTACCAAGAATGGCAATACACACAGTCACCGATACCCTACATATTACACTCATGCTAACGGTATTACAAACAATGACCTCACGGCTGTATCATACAGTGGTACAACATTAACAGTGAGTGGTACAGTTGATGCATCGTTATACGACGAATCTATTCGTGATGGGCGTAAGTTCTTGCGTTTGTATAACCCAACAACCGACAGGGGTGGTGTAGCCTCATTTACTGGTATTAGTGGTTCAACATTCACTGGTTGTGTAGGAGATGCCGACTTTGCTGATTTAATTACTGGTGATATTTCATCATTCAAAGTTGTACCATCATACTACATCCCTGCTGGTAGTACACGATTCTTTGCCGCACGCAGATTGCGTGACCATGCCGAAGTAAGTGGGAACAGCCCCGATATGGCTCATACAATGTATTTCACCAATTTAGTATTAGCAGATACGCTTGGACATGACATATACTCAATTCCTAAAATGAGTCCACTTGCTTTGCCTCGTATGGGTCATCATTTCGTCAATCCAACAATGGCTATGATGCCCGGTCATTTTGCTCATCCAGCATATCAAGGAATATACAACAAGCATCGTGCAATCCGCTCGGCTACTGTAAAGGCGCATGAAACATCACTCATGGAAAGCCAAAACTTGGATGACCTCATGAGTGATATTTCAACTACATTAACTGATGAATTGTTTGGATATGATACAATTCACACATTTGGTGCATTAACCGCTACACCAAGTGGCCCAAGTGATATACACGGTGGCGCATTCTCCCTTATGTTTGAATCAAAGATTCGCAGTGATGGTTATGGTGTACTTGCATCGGAAGGTGAGGCTGGTGTTATCAATGCCGCAGGTGGACATACGATTGTTCTTGAAGCCGCCGCAAATTATACGCTACGACATCACTTCCCCGACCCTGCCGAAGTTGGTGCATATCAAATCATCATTCAACCAAACATTCACAAATCACAATTAATGGGTTTCCATCAAAACGGTGGAGATGAATTAACCAGCCAACAAGTTGCATTGGTCGTAGGTATTCGTGAGGCTGATTCAGCAACAGGTGGTCTTGGGCTTGTATTAGCAGAAGCAATATCGGCTGATGTGCGTGGCTGTGAAGTGTTTATCAATGAACTCATCCTTGACCATGACCCCGATTTCGGTAGCCAATTTACTAACATTCCACCACTTCTATTGTATAACGCATTAGGCGTACAGGGTACAGAAAGTCCAGCCTTTACACGACGCTCATTACCATATCATCCACAAATGTTTGCACTTGCTTCACCCGGTATGACTACGAATATACCATATTGGAGTATCGTACATAAGACAGGGCCGGATGACTCAAACGCTGTAGGATTCCGCCATCTTAATCATCATCGTCTTGACAATTACTACGAGTTCTTGCGAGCCAGTGCTGGAAGTATCGCTTGTCAAATTACACTTGCAGGTTATCCAAGCCTATACCCCGACCTGTATCATGAGGTGCTTGAAAACATTAGCCTCAACCCTGTTTGTACAGTTGTAAGTTGGACTTCAACCACTGTTACTGTTGATGATGCTCGTGGATTCCCACAAGTTCCTTACTATGGAAACAAATTAGAATACACAGATAGTGATGGAGTACGACGCACGCATACCTACACCGAGCGTAGTGGATATGATGCTACGAACATGAATCAGCCAAAACAGTTCACTTTTGTTGCCAATGCAAACTTTACTGGTAATTTAACTGCTGGAACGAAATTGCGCCTCACCCGCCCTTACGACTTCCGCCCTGCTGGTGATATTTTCAAAGATTCTTTGACGAGTATTGTAACCCGCACTTTGCCACAGACTTTGCAAGGTAGCCGTGATACGAATAGTTTGCATATGGCTGATGCATTCCTTTGTCTATGGCATCCAAATCTTGGTCGCCCTTACACTTACTATTCCGATTCTTCCCGTACATGGCTCAGTCCAGCCATTGACCAAAAACCACTCAACAGTATGCCCGAACACTTTGAAACTATACATTATCATGATGCAACATATTATGCAAGTCTTGGGCCATTTGCATTCCATCGTAAAACACCTGCGCCACCATATAAATTCAAAAATGTTTCAAGTACGGATGATAGGAAGGTATTAGCCGTTAATACAGGAACAAAACAAATTACCACAACAGCACCAAGTGCAAGTTTAAGTAGTGGCCTCAAAATAATAATTGAAGGTATAGCATATACAGTAAATACTGATTTATCTTCAATTATTACAGTTAATGAAGATATTACTGCTACGATTCCAATTGGTGCTACAGTATGGACTCATGGTACAGGTAGTATGGGAACTGCTAACGCATTAGAATCTCATGGAAATCCATATGTCCTTACTAACTTTGAATCTCAAGGAGGTCAATGGGATGCGGCTGATGCAACTACGAAATCAATGCTCAACCACTTTTGGCCTTCGGGTTCTCGTGGAGGGCCATTGGTGAGCCGTCTTGACGGGTATGGGTATGTTTCAGCCGCATGGGATTATCCACGAGAATACACTTTTGATGCCCCTGTTTGGATTGACCAAGATGATGATGGTTCATATGTAGTTTCAAGCGGTATTACAAAAACCTCCTACGATGCTATTAGCAATCCGACCCGCACTCGGCCATTTGGTTATCGTATTGGATTACGCCAACCTTACAATAAACCACAATGGGCTTTGTATGGAATGCGTGCATACCGTGAATCTGCTATTGTTGGTTCAAATACATCTGTTGGTTATCCACACGGCCCACTTGTACAAGATGAAACTCAAACATGGACTTACGCTGGTGGTAATGGGTTAAGTAATGCTACATATCCAAATACCCAAATTGGTATCATGGAACGCCAAACAAACTTTAGCGGTATGCTTGGTATGGATAAACCCGAATGGCAAGTCCGATACAGCGACGGAATGCGTGTCGCTCGCCCATTCGGTTGTCCTGTTCGTACTTTACGCAATGGCAATACGGTACTACGAGATTGGTGGGGCGACAGTGAAGGTAAGAGCATCGCAAAGATTGACGAGGCTGTAGGGTATTACTTAGTTGATTGGTGGGGCAATACTCGTGGTGAGGATGTGCGTCGTCACCCTGTTCGTGGATTCGGTATTCGCCCTGCGTGGGATGCGGCTGATGTATATGAATATCTCAACACACCATACGAGCGCATATACAACGGCGGTACACCAATTGTAAATATGAAAGGTTTAGTTGATGCATCGGGCAATCTAAGTGTGAGTGCTGGAATTACTGTACCACGCTTTGGTGGCCGCTCAAACAGCATCAATAACAACAACGCTAACATCTTGGTTGATGTATATTTCCCAACCAATGCTCATCGTGTAGGTGATGATGGTCATGGTCGTGGATTGCGCTATCCAACGGCTTTCAATGAAGATGTTCTTACCGCACTTGATGAGCCATATCATACAACAGGTGTCGTGCTATCACATCATACGGCTGAACCTGTATTGAACGATGGATATATCCGAGCAAGAAATGATGTATTACAGCCCGATGAAGTGCCTCGTGGTATTAGCGCACGCCTTGATATTGCTGAGAATGGATTGCTCAAGCCCGAAGCAGTTGTAAGTGACCGTGTTGAAACAGTTGTAGGAGATTCACCACACAAGGATGCAGTAAGTCGCAGTAGTCCTCGTATTGGTCTTGATACTGAAAACATAGAGGGTGTTGATGAAAACCTCATCGCAATTAACACAGAAGCACACAGCCTACACACAGACAGAAATGTAGGACAGCGTGTAATTTTACAAGGCGGATATACAGCAGGTTCGCAAACACTTGGTAATTATGACCTCACCAGTTTGTCCTTTGCTGGACAACCTCAAGGTGGTGCAATGAAGTTATCCCATACTTCAAACTTCAATCCTCTCGGTGGTACATATCTTGCTGAAACTCGCAACTTTGTTTCACCATTAAATGATTATACATGGGGTGGCTTTGGAAGCGGTGTGATTACATCAAACCCATACGAAACGAATGTATTTGATGCATCAGCCCAACAAACTAACCTTACTGATAAGCGCATTACTTACATGATGCGACCAGTCCGTTTATTGGACAAAAATCATATTGAGATTTTTAGGCCAAACAATCAACTTCATTCATCATCACCACAGTATGGTAGCAATTATTTCTCCGCTACTGGTGGTGGAAAATACGGTATGTACTTGTATGAAGTAAGCAATGGGCGTGCAGGTGATGGATATTATATTCGTAGCACCAATCCCGATACTAATCCACCATACGCTCCGTTGTATGTCATGGATATTTCAACCAGTGATAGCGCACCCGAAAGTACAGGGCCAAAAATTATCGGTACAGAAGCAACTACATTTGATTCATCATTATTAGACAATGAAGTTACTCGTGTAGTTATGAGTGAAAATACACTTGAACATTACAGGTCGGATGCACCAAGAAGGCGTACTCATCAAGAAGGTGAAAACAAACAAGAGCGCATGGATTTCAATGTACAGCCCCGCTTTTCGCAATCTCTCCATCCAAAAGGCCATAAAGGAGATGTAACCTACAATTCAAATGACCATAGTGGTGATGCCTCATGAATCCAATGAATGACGCATGGATGCTTCTCAAAGAAAGTAAGCGTGACCCACGCCTTGCTCGTGCTGGTGTAAGCGGTTTTAACAAACCTAAGCGCACCCCCAACCATCCTAAAAAGTCACATGTAGTTGTGGCTAAAGAAGGAAATCAAGTCAAAACAATTAGATTTGGACAACAGGGTGTAAGCGGTTCACCAAAAAAGCAAGGCGAATCATCATCATACCGTAAGCGACGAGAATCTTTCAAGGCTCGCCACGCCAAAAATATCAATCGTGGTAAAATGAGTGCCGCATATTGGGCTGATAAAGTAAAGTGGTGAGGTCATGTGCCATTCGTGAGTCAAGCCCAAAGGCGTTTCATGTATGCGAAACACCCAAAGTTGGCTCGTGAATTTGAGGAAAAGACCCCAAAGGACAAAAAATTACCCATGAAAAAAGCATGGACTTTCCTCAAGGAATCACGCCAAACTGAGTTAGGTGAGTTCCATCCCGATTTCCCCAGTTCGTATGGGCCAATGACCGCAATTTCCTCCCAACCTACTCAGCGTGCGTTAGATTCGTGGCGAAAACGAGGTGGTAGTTTTGACGAAAACAAGGCACAACCATATGAAGCATTTTTGCATGAGGGTATGCGGGGTAAGCCTGTATCAAATGATAGCCTTGAATGGGAAGATACAGGTTTGAATAGTAAATTGTTTGAAAATATTAATGTGAAACCATTTAATTTAGAAGGAAAAATAGGTCATTGGTTTGCCCCTGCTTCAAATTATTACGATTGGAAAGAGCGAATGAAAGAAATATATCCCGAAGGTAGTGACCAACTTAATGAGCATTATGGCTTTAACAGTTCCGAAGGTCGTGCAGTAGGCATTCGTATGCCTTTGGATGCATCAATGGGTCAATTCCGTGATAGAGGTTATAATTTAGAAGGGGCGGAGGCATTCATTGAAGGTGACATTCCTCCCGAAAGATTAGTTATGCTATCAAATATAGATACCCATAGGAGGGGAAAACCGTGGCCGGATGGCTTAGGGAGGCGTGACAATTGACGGTTCTTACAAATCCAACTGGTCGGTATAACACTGATGCTGATGAAATTATGTCACATGTTCGTAAGCCTGTGTTTGTGGATAATGCTATTCATCATGCTCGTATGAGCCTACAAAAATCACCAAAAGCAAAGGTGATTATAGAAAAGAAAAATACTCGTACATTACAAGTTATGCCCGAAAGGAATTATCAAATCGTTGAAGGAGAATCTTATGTGCAATTGACGCATAACAATAAACCCGGCCATTCATCACTTTCAGCACCTTTCTTTGCTGATGAATTAATTTCCGACTCTAACAGCCCCATGCTCATTTACAACGCAGATGATTCATACCAACGCTTGTTGCCTAACAAGATTGAAGATGCAACATACGGTGTATTAGTTAATCTTCGTAACATGAAAGGAAAATCGCTCAACGGCATTGGATTTACAGGCCGTCAAGTTAAACTCGGCCAACCAATAGATGTAGGATTGCGTACAACAGATTTGGCTATACGATTAGGTGAATCAATTAACAGTGGTGCAACAAGTATCAATATTTCACGACCAAAGAATGTCACAAATTCATTAGCACGCAAACACAGTATGCGATTCGTTGGTCAAGATTTCAACAACATGAATCTTATCACAGCCCTGCGCTTTTTAGGCCGTCATGATAGCCGTATGGTCTTACTTGACCGCTTTGGTAATCTATTGTATATACCAATTACATTTAGCGAATCAAGTTACTTTGTAGATAAGAACTTACGATTTGGTTCAAAGCAAGATAATCCAATTGAAAACATATCCAACCGTGTAACCATACAAGGACAACCATTAGCCCTTAACGATTTGGTGATTGTAACGGTTGATGATGTAGAAGGACAAGTTGAAGAAGTTCGTGAAGATGCTTCACCAATTATTGACAATACAGCCCGTACAACTAATGCGGCTCGTCGTGTTGCTCGTCAAGTGCTAAAGTCACGCTCACTTACAAAAGGCTCAATCAGTAGTGCTGGTCATATGAATCTACTTTCATTACGACCCGGTATGACAGTGAACTACGGTGGTGAACAGAAAGTTGTTACAGAAGTTAAACACATGCCTATGAGAAACATGAGCGACCTTACCATGCTTAATTTAGATGCTGGTATTGAGGGTGTACTACAAGGGATTAACGAAGGTACAACTGTTAGTGCCAGCGATAATAACCCTGCTACATATGTGCAAGTGGTAGAACAGAATTTGGCTTTGTTTGGTAAAGTTGAGTTACGAATTGTTTCAGTGGTAAAAGAAAGAGGGGTATTTAATACAGCATACCTCATCGGTGGTGTGAAGGGAACGCACAATAGAGGGCTGATTGGGAAAAACGGCTTACCGATTGGTGCAAACAAATCAAAAGAAAGGAGGAACATATATGCCAGTTAGTGACTATATGCGACGACTTTTACTTGATACCATTGCCAGTAATATTAACGAAGTCATCTTAGGTTTTGACGGTACACCAGCCACAACTGATGATGGTGCGGCAGGTCGCCCCGCCATCTCCCTCACCCCATCTGTAACAATTGTTGATGATACTTCACTTTTGGTTGAGGTAAAATTACCATACGATACTTCTTTTGCTGATAAAATAAAAGAAGTGTACATTCAATTTCGTGACACTACAGAATATACACCTGTAGCACGATATACAATTTCTCCAATTACTAAATCCAACTCTAATGAGTTGAAAATTCAAATCGCAATTGAGGTGGCATGATGACAGGAAATCCATTATCGGGGCATACAGCCGCTAACCAAGCATCAATGGCAGGTAGCGGAGTATTTACAGACAGTTTAGAAGATGGTGAACATATCACCAGCCCCACCCTTACGAACATGCTTGAGGGTGTTCATGGTAACGGTATCATCCTTGAAGAAGATACAGCCTCATCAGCCAGTAATCGTAACACTCCCGAAGATTTACCCGGTGTGTGTGAGCAAGATACTATTGGAAGTAAAATAAGAATAACTGGCGGTAGTGTACTAATTGATGGAGTTGTTTATGAATTTGCAGGTGGGCCGGGTAGTTCAATTTTTGTTGAATTTAAATCAGCAAGTCCACATGTACGCAGTACACCTACAGCACCATATTTGAGTACAGGCGAAGAAGCACTTATTGTAGTATATGCATCTACAGATACTACGAATGATTGTATTACATGGGAAATTGGTACACCAGTTACTACTGCATCTAATACATACCCCACGACTCCATCAGCGTTTCTTAGTGACCCAAAAAGTGGATTAGGTGTAAAACAAAGTGTTGTACTTGCGGTCATTCGTGTTGAATATGACGCTACAGATACTAACGATATGAAAATGAATATTATTGAAAGTAATGATAAGCGAGTATTTGTACGACCTAATCCAATTTATTTCACCCCTGTTACAACAGGTATAGTAGGTAATAAAACAGCAGTTGATTCTCATACCGCACTTGATTCTCTACATAGTGAAACAGGTGATTTAGCAGGTAGCCGTCTTGGTGCGCTTTGGCAATCATACAATGCTGATGGTGATGCAAATTTATATTACTCAGTAAATGATTCTACTGATACACGACATACGCATCTTCTCGGCCCAACTCATATTGATGTATCATCACCCTCATCAAACCAAACATTTACTTTTGGGAGTAATCAAATTTTTGTTCTCACCCCATCTACCACGATTAACCTCAATCCAAGTGGTACATTCCCACCCGGTTATACTGTGTTTGTAAGTGTACCAAGTGGTAGCACTGTGACTTTTGACAGTACAGGACTTAACTCCAATGTCGTAGCAACAGAAGCAACAATGTTCACCTATGATGGTAGTGCATGGAAGAAAATAATGGTAAGCGGAACAGTAAGCCCTGCTTCATCGGGTGTAAGTGGTCTTGTTCAATTGTCCGATGGTGCTGGTGGATTCACAAGCGATGCTAACTTATCATGGCAAGCAAGCCCTGCTGAATTGACTGTTGATGGAAAATTAACTGTTACAGGACTCATTGACCCTACGGGGCTTGAACTCGCTCCACAAGGGGCAAATCCCGGCGGTGTGGCCGCTAATACGCTATGGCTTGACAGTGGTGCATCAAACCGCCCGAAGATTGGCTCTAACGCCGTTATGCGTGCAAGCGACAACATCAGTGAACTCACTAACGATGCAGGTTTTACTGATGCCGCCGCCGCCGCATCAGCCGCCCCTGTGCAAAGTGTGAACACTCTAACGGGTGCTGTGGTATTAGATGCAGATGATTTGGCTGATGGTTCAACTAATGTGATGATGACAGCATCCGAAAGAAGTAAATTAACAGGTATTGCAACAGGTGCAACTGCTTACGCTGATGCAGATGCAATTGCCGCCGTTGAAGGTGAATCAACACTTGACCTTACAGGTGCGGTCACGGTAGTAGGTGACTTAGCCGTTGATACTGATACGCTTTTTGTTGATGTATCAACTGACAAAGTGGGTATAAATACAGGTTCGCCTGATACTGAGTTGCATCTTTATGGCCCATCCAATCCCGAAATTCGGGTTCAAGAAACAGGTCAAAACGGCTACACTTCTCTTATTGGATATTCAGATAATTACGGGGCATTAAAGGTTGCTGATTTAACAACTGATGAATCCACCATTTTAGATTTAGATGCCGTTTCAACAGGAGTAGGAAATCAAACAATTAGAATGTTTAGGACTTCTAATGCAAGTGCAACAAATACGCAATTTCAAATTCTTATACCCGGCTCACCAACTACTGCTTTTCGTCTTTATGCTGATGTAGGTAATGTAAAAATGATTCATTATGGTGCGGCCACTTTTAATGAAAATGGTGATGCTGTTGATTTTAGGGTTGAAAGTGATACCGATGCAAACCTTATTTTTGGTGATGGAACTGCTAATAAAGTAGGTATTGGTACAAACACCCCTGCTCAAAAATTAGATGTGAACGGAACTATCCGACAAACAGTGACGAGTAATGTTCTCGTCGCTGATGCAAACGGTGACATTGTTGCCGCAAGTAATTTGAGTGACCAAGCATACTCAACAACAGACACAACAGATGCGGCGGCAGATGTTTATGCCGCTAATCCGCTTCATTGGGCTGGAATACCACCAGCGACAGTAGCGGAGGCATTAGATAGAATAGCGGCTTGGGCAAATAATCCTGCTTACACACCCGGCCCAATCCCGTGATGTATCACTCTTCTTCGTATTCTTCGGGCTGGTAGATAAGTGGTTTAGCCAACTTAAGTTCTTGCCCATCAATAACAAATTGAGTATCAATATAACGCAACAAAGTATGAATACTCCACATAAACCATTCCATTGAATGGTCATTTCTAAATACCCGATTATGATGATAAGTCATATATTCTCGGATAGAGAAAAAAGTATCTTCTAATTCTTGTGAATTAAGCGCACTTGCCATAAATGAAATCTTTTTGAATGCGTTTTCCATGTCCACCATATCTTCATCGTTTTCGGATATAGGTTCTGTATAGTATTCTTCGTGCTGGCGGATAATCTCACGAGCGTAACTAAGTCCACTATAAACAAGATAATTGCAATCAAATTGGACATGCTGTAGGTAGCGAGAAAGGGCTGAAAGAAAATCAATTTCTACATCGGTAAATCCTTCTTTTCCTGTTTGCGAGCCAGTTTCAAAGTGAGCGAGCCACTCTTCACCCTCTCCACTTTCTTGCTCAAACCCAGTATAGGGCATGTTCCTTGCTTTGTTTATTTCTTCTTGTATAATCGGCAAAAAAATCATTCTCGCCTCGCTCACTTCCTTTTTTCTCATGGCATCTCTCTCCATACCTTTCCGTATGGCGTGTTATACTTAAGTGAACTGCCGAGTAAAAATTACTCTTCTTCGTACATAGAAGGATGTTGGTAAATTGTTTTCAAACGATACGGTTTGAGTTTGCGTATAGATGGGTCAAGCCAAAAGAAACCGCATTGCCTACAGTGTAGTAAGTACACACGCTCGTTATCATAATCAACAAAACGGCCACTTACTCGTCGTGGTATTTCATTGCAACCACATACTTTGCATTTTTGTCTAAGTCTATCCATTAGTCGGTTTGTTCCAGCACGCCCCACAAAAATCACCATCAATTAAATAATCACATTCTTTTTTACAGATAGAACAAATCTGCATTAAATCACCTATTGTACTGGTCGTCGTGCTACAATGTCATCAATGCGTAAAATGGCATTGGTGACTTCACCAGCACTAAGTACGGCTTGACGCACTAACTCAACAGGCTCAATGACACCATCAGCCAGCAAGTCCTTGACACCACCATCGGTTACATTTGGGCCAACTGTAAGATTACCATGAAGAATCTCGTGTCGCATAGCAAGGATAGTATCAAGTGGGTCATGTCCTGCATTTTCAGCAATAGTTGCGGGTACAATTTCCAATGCATCTGCAAACGCCTCAATTGCCATCTGCGCTCTACCGCCTATTTGAGCGGCGTGCTGGCGCAAGTGCGAGGCCATTCGCACATAAGCATTCCCTCCACCTACAACATATTGGTTGGTTTGCATGACAAGTGATACAACACCAAGTGCATCATCAAACCCACGCTCAACTTCTTCAAGCGTATGAGATGTAGCACCACGCAACACCAATGTTGCTTCATTGCTTTCATTCTCACTACTAACAAACAAATACCAAACATCATTCTTTCTTTCACGAGTAATTAAAACTTGGCTGGCCGATTCAATTTCTTCGGGATATTGAACAATTGGAATGTTAGCCATACGGCTCATGGCACGAAGTGATGATTCGGGTACACGACGAACAACCATAATGTTACTCTTCTTGAGATGCGAACAAACAATATCACTCACTCCATCCCGTACAAATACAACACCACCGTTAGGCATCGCCGCTACGACATGTTTTGCACTCGTAATCAAATCAGCCTTGCTTGCACCTTTGTATGTTTGATATGAATTAACATCTAATTGAACTTGAATATTATCCTCACTCTTTTCAGTTTCAAGACCCGAATTAATGAGAAGCATGTTTGTGTATGTATCATCACCTTCAAGCACATAGTCCTTGTTCACAATCACACCATTGTATAGGTATGAATCTTCAAGTGAACCGCCGGGAAATGATACTACCTTAACACTCTCAGCATCGCCAGCCTTCTCAACGGCTGATACACATAATTCTGCAACTGCATCAAGCGCACTCTCAAGTGTCTTTCCTGTAATAGCCGTCTTTGCGACTTTAATCAAAGACTCTCGTTCATCACTGCTTTGTGCAATATCCGATACAAGATACTTAACAGCCATCTGTGCGGCTTCATGATAACCACGACAAATGACATTGGGGTGCAATCCCTTTTCAAACAACATTTCACTGTTGCCAAGTAATTGACCAGCCAACACGACTGTACTTGTTGTACCGTCATAACACAACGATTCTTGAGTACGAGCAACTTCTGCAATCATCTTACCGCCGGGATGTGATACATCTAATTCACGAAGAATTGTAGCACCATCGTTTGTAACAATAACATTGCCACCACCATCTACCATCATCTTATCCATACCCATTGGGCCAAGCGTCGTCTTGACTGTTTCAGCAACCGTCTTTGCCGCCCTAATGTTATGTATTTGCGCCTTACCATTTACTCCTTCTTTTTCTGCCATATGTTTCACCATTCAACTTTTATTTCCATTATTTCGCCAGTTTCAAGGCTACGAGAATTGACATACCCATTACTTTTACCAAATTGATATAAGTCATATGTCAATTTTGCATCGTCTAAACAATACTTCGCAACCTCATCATACTTACCTGCTCTCCAAGCAATAGGGGCATCGGCACTATTCATTAATTTGTTGCTATCAAAAGTATGTTTGACAAGCATTCCGAGTGAAGTGTCCACTCGGCCAATCGGTAGTGCCGCACTACTCACTAAGTTCCGTGTATCAATAATGGAATCGGATTTCATTAAATCGTTGGCTGTCCAACAATCAAGTGCATCACGCAATACAGGTAGGTCAAATGCCTTAATGTTATGACCAATGATTTGACCGCCCTTTTCAACATGTTCTGCTAAGTCATCACCTAATGTACGAGGGTGTAATGCTTTGATTGTATTATCTATACTAAGTGATTCATTACAATACACTGTACCGTTATCCCCATCCCATGTTGCCACAACTGTAGGCTCAAACATATGGGTATTTTTCCAACCACCTATTTCATGAGAAAAATTTCCTGTTTCAATATCTAAAGATAAATAATCGCTCACTGTGTATCACCTATTTTCGTATGTACGCCCGACCACCGTTAGTCTTGGACTTAAACAGCCCTTGACTAAAGTTCTTGAAATGCCTATCGGCTGTACTCTTGGAAACCTTTGCTCGTTCCATGTAGGTTGAAAGGAAGATATTTTTCAATCTCCACCCATCACCGTGACCATCAATTTCGTATGATGTACACTCAAGATAGGCCGCTATCATAGCATCTTGAGCCTTTGCTTCTTTCTGTTTGTTACCACCAACTTCAACGGAATCTTCAAGCCATGCGATGAGATTTTGAAATAAGTCAAACAAAATTTCGTGTGCCATATCTACATGTGTAGCATTAACTTCCCATGTATTATCAAGAATAGCCATGTGTACAGAAAATATACCTAAGTAATTTTCAATTGCTGGTGTAAATGATGCTACGATTTCCGCCATTGATGGACTCATATCTCGTAACAAATCATATAATTCATCGGATGCTTGATACAAGGCTGTAGAATATTCGGGCGTTGCTGAAAACATTTCCCACATATGCTCTTGAACAATTTCTTCTTTTCCTTCATTCGTCAATTCCGACCATTGAGTAAAAGTCAATTCGCTTAAATCAAGCAAACGGTCACGAATTCTTTTATCGGCATTTCTAAAGTATTCGTATAAATCATCTTTAGTTATGTCAGTTTTTTCCGACCTATTGAAAAATGTACCAAGACGACGATTACTTACTTCTTGTCGCTCTTCCATATCCCAATCACGATAATAGAGCAATACACGCTGGAAGATACCTTTTGTAAGTACATACTCTTTGACACCGCTTGGTGGATAAGTAGTAATCCATAATGATACAAGTGATGGACATTCAACTTTGTTACCCTTCATGTGTTTAACAAGTGTGTTGTTACCACTCCCTACGGGGTTACAAGCCGTCTGTAGATACAGAACTGTCTCTTGACTGTGCTTGTTAGGTGTAAGTAAGATTGAACCTTCATCAAAGTTAATCGCTTTGCGCCCTGCAAGCAACCCCTCAACGGTTTCTAC
>Ga0070751_1000268_pt1 | contig 35589 bp, 47 predicted proteins | sample VirMetDEL_Aug_28_FD_78514 | JGI IMG/M metagenome (GOLD analysis project Ga0070751, IMG submission 78514) | Aqueous microbial communities from the Delaware River and Bay under freshwater to marine salinity gradient to study organic matter... | ecosystem: Environmental > Aquatic > Marine > Coastal...
TATAGAACACTTATGTAGAGGTAAAAAAGAAGTAACAAAGACATTAGAAGAGTTTATAATTAATTCACCTATTGGCAGTAAACTAACTAATTTGCCGAAAGATTAACCACTAACAAAGAATAGAATGGCACAAAGAAAACTATCTCCTATGGAGATTTATAAAAGAGCAAAACATGATGGGCTTTGGGTAGATGGCTCTGAATTTGATGGAGATTCTCAATTTCACCAAAATTCCAAAGGACAGCTATTCCATGAATGGGTTAAAGAAAAACAAAATCAATTTGTCACAGAAGTAGAAGAAGACGAAGATTACTTAGGAAATAAACTAAAACAAATAGAAATTATGGAAAATCCAATAGATGAATCAGATGAAAAAATCATAGAAAGATTAAAAGCAGAGAACAGAGGGTGGCGAATAGGTTACTGGATCTGTTGGTGGCTTCTCTTAGGAGAAACTATCTTATTATTTACTTTAAAACATTAAAATATGGAAATGCTATTAATAATTATTTACCTAATAGGGAGTGTACTCGCTTTTGGGCTTTATGCAGGAGTAGCATATTCAATTACTTCAGAGTTTGTCCCTATGATAAAACCTAAATACAAACATCCTCTACTAGATTGGAATGCTTGGCTATGTGCTGCGCTTTCCTGGGTAGGAGCATTGCTTGCTATTTATGCAGGTATATCCCATGGGTGCAAACCAATACTTAAATACTCCTATAAGAAGTTATGGGATAAATGTAATCCAACAAAACAATAAATTAAATATGAGTGAAGAACAAAGTACTGTGATAGATGCTAAAAGAAGATCTTTTGGTGGAAAAACTAAAGACTTTAAAGATAAAGAAGAAAGAAATAGAGAGAAAAAACATCTCAAAGCTTATCTTAAAGGTCATAAGTTCTACTTTCACGGTTTCGTAACTACCCCAAGGGGGAGAGAAAGGGCTATGTATAAAGTACATGAGAATTGGACTTAACCTAGCTGAATTGTTAACCTAAAATCAAATATTATGTCAGAAGAAGAAAAAGAAGCATGGGAAAATCAAAGAGAAGAGAATTTATTAATCAGCATGAAGGTTATATGGTTAGAATATCGTACTAGGTACCTAAAAGGTATAATCACCTATGAGCAAATTATAGCATGGGATGGTATTAATAAAAAATTTAGAGAGTGGTTTAACTGTTATGCAGATTATAACTGTATATTACCACTCCATCAATTAAACTAATAAATGGCAAAAGGAAGAAGAAACGACTATGTCCAGGGTCTAATTACTGGAAAATTTGAGGACAAAGTAGACGCAACAACTGGTAAATCAGTTAGAGTATTTGTGCCCCGTACTAGAAATAAGTACAATACAATAGGAGGGCTATTGTCACAAGCAGATCATTTATCACATCAAGAAGTTCTTGAACGTGAGGGTATTATTTATCCAACTCTAGTCATTGACTATAGTGTGTTCAAGAAAAGACCTCGAGAAAAGAGGTATTTGGTGAAAAGAAAGTTGGAGCATAGACAGAGTCTACGTAAAGCTGGATTTAATCCAAATAACAGATTAAATATTTCCGCACCAATGCGGTTAAAATAGTTAGTCATTAGGGTAGGAGTAAAAAGACTTCTACCCTTTTATTAATCTAAAAATTAAAAATTATGACTATATACCAAATAATTAGCTATGAGAACAGAGCCAGAAGATATAGAGTTAGCTATCAGAATACCTTTTAATCCAAATTTCAGAATTGGGGATAAAGTTAAAGTAAAAGCAACCTACTCTTCAAGTCCATACTACAAAGAATATATGGAAACTACCATTGTAAGTATACATACTGGTAGGATAACTCATTGGTATTATTGTGATGCAATACCAAAAGAAGGGATAGGACAAAGTCATTGGCATGATGTCATTCCTGCTAAAACATTAGAAGAAAAATTTAAAGAAATGGAACTATGAAAAAAATATTATTAATTGCAATGTTACTTATCGGGATGGTGGGTACTGCACAGAAAGAAAGTTTAGGAATAATAGAACGCACTACAGAACAAGTTTTATATGTAGTAGACACTATAACCATTGAAACAAAGTATACTTGTTATTATGATAGTGTCACATATGAATCTGGTAATGATGTTTATTATCATTGTCAAGGAGATACCGATATAATATTGCTAAACGCTTCTTCTCCTTCTGGAATAGAGACTTTAGTATATTTATATACAGAGAATGGAGAAAGGAAAGTAAAATTACATAAGTTAGCAGATAACTTGTGGTATAGAGAGCCTTAAATAAGATTTGTGAGTTATGGGTTTTCTGCACGTAAAAAAGAAATTCCTTAGGTTAACATAGAGAGGGGAGGGTACGAGCTCCCCTCTTTTTGATAAATTAAAATTATGTAATGAGTAGAAAAACTAAATTAATGGCTAAGATTCTTCATCAAGAAGGGTGTGAAAGGTCAGAAGGTAAAAAAGGGGCAGTATTAAACCAAACCCTAGGAAAACAATTTGCTACTTCAGTAGTAGATTATAAAATAGAGAATGCTAATATCTTCACCAGACGATTCTGGAGAGGTGTTAGAGAGGACTTAGAAAAGAGATAGAACCTTCAAGCGACCTCAGGGTTGCTTTCTATATAAAGTGTCCAACAATGCTTTGCTTGTCCCAAACAGGGTAAAGTATAATATTAATTCGATTTAACTACGTAACCTCTCAAAAGAGAATGAGTCCGAGGATCTCACTCTAGATGTAATAAGTTAGACAAAGTAAAATCATGAATTATGACAACAGGACAAATAGTTACTGGGAAACCAGGACTAATGGACGAGTATCAGAAAGGTCTAGTAATGGACGAAGATGGTTCATCAATGCTTATTTCCATTACGGAACATGAGTTTGATGAGAGCATGGTTGGAGAGGAAATCTGGGTTGAAAAAGAGGACTATAGAGTTCTTGACAACTTTGGTAATGCTCCAGTGTATGACGCACCAAAAACTGATATGAATCAAGCACGGCTTTTAGGTTTAGTGCGATAAATAGAACCTAACACATGAGTAATAAGATGCATGAGGTGTCTTAATTTTTTATTAATTGTTTAAACAACAAAAATTATGGCTGAGAAAAAAACAGGCGTATTAGCGTTAGCATTAGCGCAAGTGAAGAAGTCCGATGGTGACAAAGCACAGGACAGGGTAAAGAAGCAAGTTAGAGATAACGAAAATGATTGGCGTAATGCTTCTCACGTTTTGTTAGTGGCTGCTGAATCTGCAGAAGAAGCTCTTGAAGCTTTGAATTCAGATCCTACTGCAAGTGCAGACCAATTAATTACTGCTAGTAGAGCAGCAATGTTGGCTCGTCAAGATTACGACACTATTCAAGAATTGGCTAAGGCTCGTTTCTAATAGAAATGTAACAGCAATAGAACCCCCTTGTTATTGGGACAGGGGGGTTTTTATTTTTTAACTTAATGATATATTTAGTAACTGGACAGAGGAATCTGTTTGAGAACATGGGTGCTGATGTATGTTTTGCAACTACAGAAGATTTACTAGAATATTTTAAAGACCATACAGAAATAGATTTCGATACAGAAACAGAAGGATTTGATCCATATACTTGCAAATTATTATCAGCTCAATTTGGAGATGCTAAAAATCAGTATGTAGTGGATTGCAATACAATATCAATGCAAGAGTTTAAGGGACTACTGGAAAACCCTAATATTTGCTGGAATATGCAAAATGCTAAGTTTGACCTAAAGTTTTTATACCATCAGAGAATAGTCCCTAAAAAGATATTTGATACTTTCCTAGCAGAAAGGGTATTAACAACAGGGTTATTTAGGGCCAGGAAGGCTTTAGATTTCTTAGTTCATAAGTACTGTGGACAAACCATGGACAAAACAGTACGAGGCAATATACATAGAGAAGGACTTTCCAAGAGAGTTATTATCTATGCTGCCACAGATGTTGCTTATCTGGGAGAAATCAAAAGAAAGCAAATAGCTAAGCTTACAGAACAGAATCTTCTTAAGGCTATGCAATTAGATAACCTATACGTGAAAGTATTGGCTTACATAGAATACTCGGGCTTTAAGCTTGATAGAGATTTATGGATAAAGAAGATGGAAAAGGACTATGCTAATCTAGACAAAGCACATACTGCTTTAAATGATTGGATTATCAATAGTGAGTTCAAAGAATACATAGATACACAATTAGACTTATTCTCTGAGGATTTAAAATGCAGAATTAATTGGTCTTCCTCTAAGCAAGTAGTAGAATTCTTTAAGAAATTAGGAGTAGATACTCAGATAAAGGACTCTAAGACAGGAGGATTTAAAGACTCTGTAGATGCTAAGGTAATTAAGCCTCAGAAAGATTTATCCCCTATTATCCCTATTTATTTACAGTATAAAGGGTATGAGAAAGTAGTATCTACTTACGGAAATTCCTTTCTAAAAGCTATTAATCCAGTTTCAGGGAGAATTCATACTCAGTTTACTCAGATTATGGATACAGGAAGATTATCTTGTGGGGGGAAGAATAGATCTACTAAGGAAGAGTATATAAACTTTCAGAATATACCAGCAACACCAGAAGATAGAGAAGAAGATATGGTATATGCTAGAGATTGCTTTATTCCTGAAGAAGGTTACAATTTTATTGTAGCTGATTACGCAGGGCAAGAGCAAATAGTTTTAGCTAACCAAAGTCTAGATAAAGATATATTAGAATTTTACGATAAAGAACTGGGAGATATGCATAGTTTTATTGCATCTAAAATCTACCCAGAAATTGGAGATGACTTAAACCAGATTAAAAAGAACCATAAGAATAAAAGACAAATAGCTAAAAGTGCTGGATTTGCTATAAATTATGGCGGAAATGGGATCACGATAGCTGATAACTTGTCTATATCACAGGAAGAAGGAGAAGAAGTATATGAATCATATTTCAGAGCCTTCCCTGGACTTAAAAACCACTTTGCTAAAGCTAAACAAGGTGTACTCAATACGGGTTATGTAGAGTTTAATACATTAACTAAAAGAAAGTCTTATATAGATTTCTTTGACGAGTACAAGAAACTTGAAAAGAGAATTAGAGAGTATGGTTTCTGGGACAGATATAGAGCAGGAAAAGCTAATGATACGCATGAATTTAGAACTGAATTAAGACCACTAGTAAAAGATTTCTTTAAGTACCAAGGTATGATGGAAAGAAAGTCTTTAAACTATCCTGTACAAGGAACCTCGGCAGAGATTACAAAGTTGGCTGGAGTGTACTTATTTAATCATTTAGAAGAACAAGGTCAATTATTTGATACTTGGCTACCTAATGTAGTTCATGACGAATTATTAGTAGAGTGTAAAGAAGAATATGCGGAAGAATTAGCCAAAGTAGTAAAAGATTGTATGGAGAAAGCAGGAGCTAGATACTATACAAGAGTACCACTTAAAGCTGATCCGTATATCGGTAAAGATTGGTGTCATTAAAAATTTTAATTATGAGTAGAATAACTTTAACGCTTGCAAATACTATTGCAACACAATTAATGAAAAAGAAAAGAAATAAGGAGAATGCTTTAAAAGATAAACTAGGGGAATACGCATATCAGTGCCTAAAAACTAGAGTCCCTAAAGAAATTATCAGTCTTTATGAGAAAAAAGTAGGGAATGATTATTTCAAAACAAGTAATTATGGGTATTTCACAGGGGTAGGCCTTGGTTATACTTCTATATACTTTACTCCTAATATACCTGTTAAACAAAATGGAGCTACACAAGTTACTGACAGGGAGGCTACTAAATTAGCTGATCTACAATATAAATGGAAAGAAGAAGTAAAAGCCAATAATGAGCTACAAAAAGAAATAGAAAGAACTTTAGTAGGTCTAAGAACGTATAAAAGAGTAAGAGAAGAGTTTAAAGAGGCAGGAAAATATTTACCAGTAGAGAATCTAGTAAAGAATACAACATCTTTAGTTGCTAATATAGACAAACTTAGAAATAAGTTGAAATGAGTAGAAGGGAAGAGCTGATAAGGAAAGGATTGAATAAATGGGCTAAGAGCTTATTTAAAGGAATCCTTAACTATGCCACTGGTGTAGGAAAATCCTATGCAGCTATTTTAGCAATAAAATACGTTGTAAAGAAGAATTCAAAAGCTAAGGTATTAATAGTATGTCCCACAGTAGCAGTTATAGATAACTTTATGGCTGAATTTACTAAATTCAAGGAAAAATCCTTATTAAATAACTGTGAATTTATATGCTATGCTAGTATAGCTAAGCAGAAAGGAGAGTATGATTTAGTAATCTTAGATGAGATTCATCATGTAGTTACAGATAGAAGAATGATCTTCTTTAAAAGAACACGTTATAGAGCTTTATTAGGATTATCAGCGTCTCTTACTCCGCTTCAGAAGATTAAATTAGCGCCCTATTGTAGGGTAGTGGATAAACTAGATTTAGAAGATGTAGCCTCAGAAGGCTTTATATCTAACTATACTATAATAAATTATCCAATTGAATTAACAAAAAAAGAAAGAGAAGACTACGATAGATATACAAATACTATCAACTGGACTTACTCTAATTTTAGTAAACAAGCTTGGCGAGCTATTACAGCTAGAGCCTCCTTAGTTTACACAGCAAATAACAAAATTAAGACAATAGACAAGATTGTGGACTTATTCCCCGATAAATACGGGATTATATTTTCACTTAAAAAACAATATGCAGAAGAAATAGCTGATAAACTCGGGACTATATGTATAGCAATACATAGTGGCCATACTAAGAAACAAAGAAAAGCTAAATTAAAAGCTTTTAAGGACGGTAGAACTCGAGTTAGATTAATATCAGCACCAAAGATATTAGATGAAGGAGTGACGCTCCCAAGGTTATCATATGGTATCCTAGTGGCAAGATACTCTAAAGAAAGACAACATATACAAAGTATAGGACGATTATTAAGAAATGATATTGAAAATAAGCATTCTATAGCGATTAGGCTTTATGCTAAAGATACTGTAGAAGAGAAGTGGGTAGAACAAAGTCAAAAAGAATCAAATGTAATAAAAGTGGAAAATTATGGAGAACTTAAAAAAGTCATTAGAGAAATCCAAAGTCTTGGAACTTGATGTCATGATACCATTAGTACAGGAAGAATATCCTGAAGCTACTAGTAATCAAGATATTGCGAAGTTAGTATCAGATATTTTCAAAGTGCAGTGTTCTTTTATGGACATAGCAGGATATACAGAATGTCAGTTTATAGCTAACCAGGACTACGAATTGGAAAGCAAACGTCAAGAGTATGGACATAGTTATTAACTTGAAAATACTTAGTGACCATAGCCTTACACCAAGTTGGTATGCGTACTTACTATGTTGCTACAAGGAGGAGCCATATCTATGTGCTAGTCCTGATAAACAAGAAGAGTATGCTATTGCTCTTGAAAAAGAGGGTTGGTGTAAAAGAGGACCAGAGAAAATCATTATCAGACAGAAGTTTCTAGATCTAATTAAAGACCTAGATACTTCTCCTGACAATGTAAACTCTTGGATTGAAGACTGGAGAGAACTTTGGCCTAAAGGGGTAAAATCTGCAGGTAGACCTGTTAGAGGAGACAAGCAAGGAGTCATCAAAAAAATGATGGCATTCTGTGCTCAATACCCTGAATACACGAGAAGCCAGATATTTGAAGCTACTAAACTATATATATTTGATAAAAAATTAAATAATTTTACTTACATGACTTGTGCAGACTACTTTATTTATAAGGAAGTTAAACGAGGTGATAAAACATCTTTACTAGCTTCTTTGCTAGAGGATTTAGATGGGAAAGAAACACATTTAGAACAATTAGAAAAAGGCGGGGGTAGTTCCTGGCATAAAGAAGTATAATATGAAATTAGAAAGAAAATACAGAAGGGATGTCCCTATAGAACAAATATTTGAGGAAAATAAGCATAGGGTAGTTATAGCAAGAAATGGTAATCTTCAACAAGAAGTAATGTTAATTGGGTACCATAGCCTAGGTAATATATTATTAGGAGTAAGGTTACCTTCTTGTGAAAGAGAAAACTTTAAACCAAGTGGAAGCAGGCACTCAGGTGATAAGGTTAACTTTCCTGAAGATTTTCCTATAGAAGGATTATTAAGAAGGGAAGATTATTTTGTTATGAGAAGAAGGCATGTTACTAATCCCACTTCTAGGGAGGCTATGCCAGAATTTTGTAATAGAAAAAGTTTAGTAGAAGCCTTTCAAAATATGGAACTATGAAAAGAGAAGTAGATGTAAAGGATATATTCTTAAGGCACAAACATGAAAAGTTTGTAGTTGAAGGAGATGGACAAAGAGCTGAAACTTATTACGTAATAGGTTATCTGCAGCATGAGCCTTCTAAAGGAAAACAAGAGGATGATGAACTTCTTGTATTCTGTTCTCCTTCACTTGGGCTTAGTTCTTATGAAGGAATAGGAGGGCCTTATAGTACTAATGACGAATCAAATGATTCTGATGTAGTAGAAGAATTAGAAGATATGAACTGTAATGAAGATGGAGATTACACTTTCTATAGTGTAAGTGCTAAGCATATAAAAAACATATGTCCTCAATTCTTCAAATCAATACTACAGCAATTTAGAGAGTTAGAATTATGAGTACATTCAGAGCACAGCAGATAGTAGAAGTTAGAGATTCAGACACAGATCCTTGGCTTAAAGCAGTTTTTCTAACTTATGGCACTATGTCAAATAAATTCCCTTTTCAGGTTAGAATGTTAGAAACAGGAAAATACACTAGGGAATTAATAAACGGGAATCCAACAATTTATACAGCTTTCATAGGAACTGAACTTCTATGGGCGCAATGTAGAGTTCCTAAGACAATATTAGAGCAATTTAAAGAAATGGAGTTATGAGTGAATTTAAAACAGGAGATAAAGTACTAGTCAGAGATGAAGACACTGAAGCTTGGGTTGAAGCAGTTTTTATTCAAAACCATGAAACTGGAACAATTTCTACATTCACCTATAAGTTCCAGGTAGAGATGGTAAATGGAGGTACCTATCTTTATAAAGGGAGTTTAAAGTCGTATAGTAAGGAGGCTTTATTAAATTGGACTCAATGTAAACCATATAAAACAATTAAAGAACAATTTGAAGAATTAGTACTATGAGTGATAAAATAGAAGTAGGGACCGTCTTAGTATGCCATACTGATTTAGTTATGAATGAAGGTAATGAAATAGAAGCAACTAAAGGAAAGGAGTATCCTGTTATTAGAACAAGGGGGAGTGAACTTACTATTCAGAATAATAGTAATAGAGCGCATAACTTTAATACAAATCCTAGTCGTAGCTCTTTCAGAAGCTGGTTTAAAGTAAAAGAAAAGAAATCCGTAATGGAACGGATAGCAGAAATAGAACTTTGAGTAGTATATTTAATAGAGCTCTAGGTCAAATAGAGGATGGATTAAGTGGGAATAACGCAGGTATCCCTATTCCATTTACAAGACTTAGAAAGTACTTGCCTAACATCCAGCAAAAGACCTATTATTTAATAGGAGCAGGAACCAAAGTGGGTAAAACTTCTTTTGCTGATGATGTCTTTTTCTATGGAGCATATGATTACATAAAGAAATTGAAGGCAGAAGACAAATTAGATGGATTAGAATTAGACATTGATTATTTCTCTTACGAAATTGATAGTGAAACTAAAATAATAAAAGGTATAGGTAGAAAACTATGGCATGAGTACGGGATAATTGCAGATGCTAACACAATATTATCCAGAGGAGAGAATCACTGCTCTGGAGAAATATATGGTTTAGTAAGAAGTTTCCGAGAATATTTTGAGGAAATGGAAGATGTAGTTACTATTCATGATATGCCAGATAATCCTACGGGAATCTATAAGTACCTTAAAAAGAAAGCAGAAGATAATGGGCAAATTATTGAGAAAGATATCAACACAGATCCTAACGGGGATCCTGTAATGAGGTTTGATAGGTATATACCTAACAATCCTAAGAAATACTGGCTAGTGTTCATTGACCATATAGCACTGATGATGGAAGAAAGAGGTTTTAATACTAAGCAGAACATTGATAAAATGTCTCAATACTTAGTACTAATGAGGAATAACTATGGGATTAGTCCTATAGTAGTTCAGCAATTAGCTTTTGATTCTGAATCAGATGAAAGACATAAGCAAGGTAGATTAACTCCTACTCTAAGAGACTTTGGAGATAGTAAGTATACTACCAGGGATGCTAATGTTATAATGGCTTTATTTAGTCCTTACAGGTATAAACTTGAGAGATTTCAAGGATATAATGTACAGGCATTAGGTAATTCATACAGAAATTTGGAAATCATTGAGAACAGAGACGGAGAGCCTAATGTAAACCTTGGACTTAATTTTATAGGACCATGTGGAACATTTAGAGAGCTTCCAAAATCTAGTGATATGACAGAAGGTATGAATCAATACGCAGCTAGCTTAGAAAATGTAAAATCAAAATATGTCAAAAATGGAAATTTATGGGAACTGAGGCAGGAGTGAAGCTTGATGATGGGAAACTCTTTATGAGTTTAATTCCGCCAGAAACCATAATAGGATTAGCAGAAGTGTTAACTTTTGGAGCTAATAAATACACTAAAAATGGATGGCAAACTGTACCAGAGGCACAAGATAGATATAAAGACGCTCTTTTAAGACATTTCTACGCATTCCAAAGTGGAGAAACACATGACCCAGAAAGTGGGTTACATCATTTAAAGCACGTATTAGTTAATGCGTCCTTTTTACTACACTTTGAAGAAAACCCACCAGAGGTGGAGTAGAACCAAGGGAGTTATGAAGATTGCCAAGAGGCTAACCAAGGTAGCTAATCTTCTTGATGTGATAATCAAAGATTCATAACTCCCACCTTGGGAATTAAAAATTTTATGTCAAATACAGTAAATATAACACTACCTTCTGAAAAGAGTGTAGTAACTAGACATGACCCCCGAATCTTAATACTTTATGCACCGCCTAAGGCGGGTAAGACTACACTATTAAGTACTTTACCTAATAATCTAATTTTAGATTTAGAAGAAGGTGCTCAATTTGTGGAAGCTTTAAGTATTAATATTATAGGATGGGATGCTCCGAACACGGAGTCAGCAGAAGTAAAAGAAAAAAGACATAAAGAAAACAAACTTTACATGTCAGAAGCAGGAAGAGCTATAATTGATGCAGGGAAACCTTATGATTTTATAACTGTAGATACTGCAACTGAGCTTGAAGAAATGGTGAAACCACTAGCTCTTCAAATGTATCAAGCAACACCTATGGGAGGCAACTTTAAGGACGATATCCTTACCTTACCTCGTGGAGCTGGGTATTATTGGCTTAGAATGGCTTTTAAAGCTTGTATAGAGAAGATAACAAAGTTAGCAGATAATATAATACTAGTTGGACATCTAAAAGATACCTTTGTGACAAAGGAAGGAAAAGAAGTCCAAGCTAAAGACCTCGCATTAACAGGTAAAATCAAAGAGATTACTTGTGCAGGTGCAGATGCTATAGGGTATTTGCATAGAGGTAAAGATAATGAGCTATTAATAAATTTTAAATCCAGTGATGAAATATTATGTGGGTCAAGATGCCCACAATTAAAGGGACAAGAAATTAAAATAGCTGATTATGACACTGAGGCCAATAACTTAGTGAATATAAGATGGGACCTAATATACCCAGACACAATTAAATAAAATGATGAGTAACGGAGCAATAGGAGCAGCAGCTTCCACCGATAAAATCCACATTAGTATATCTGATGTGATGAATCTCCTAAAAGAGGGGGTGACTCGTTGTCAAGGTGACAAAGGATACGATCCAGAGAAGGGGTCTATCCAAGAGAAATACGGGCTAAATAAATCCCAAGTAGGGAGATTATTTAAACATCCTAAGTTAAAAGGACTAAAGGTAAATATTCCTAGAGAAGAAGTTTTCCAAATTGTAGATGATACTGAAATTGAGGCATCAGAATCAACTACGAGAGGGGCTTATTCTTTTACTGAGAATATACCAGTCCAACCAGAAGCAGCATACGATATAACAGAATTAACCAGACCATCAGAACCAGCAGATAGCGTAAGCACTACTGATTCAGCTTTTGAAGTTAGTAGTCATACGCCAGAGAGTGTAGAAGAGGAAATAAATTCTTCTTCAGATTATTAATTTTAAATTTTAAATAAATGGGATACGGTTCAAGAACTGACGAAACAGGTGCAGAATTAAGAGCAGATGGTGCGGCACCAATATTAACTGGACAGAATGTAACAGGTAACGTAATTACTTACTTCGGGATGTCTAAAGATCAAGATGGTAATACAGTAGATAATAGAGCTGAGATTCAGTTTAGACAATCTAATGGTGCCAAATTTACTTATACTTTCTTTGACTCTGACCAAGGTTGGGCTCAGGATAAAGTTAATACAGAGCTTTTGCATATTTGTACTAAGCTTGGAGTAACTAAAGATGAGTATTATGCTGCATTGCCAGGAGAGAATATCTCTTTTACGTCTATGATTACTGCAATACAGGAGAATATTATGCCTAAAGCGGAGGGTAAAACATTTACACTTAAGATTGTTTATAAAGAAAACAAGAATAATGGTAAGTGGTATGCTCAATTCCCTAACTTCCCTAATTTTATTGAGGAAGATGGGACAAATCCAACTACTTTCAATACAAATCCAAAATATGATTTCTATACAATTCCATCAGCAACAACTGATAGTGAATTAGAAGCTTCGTCTTCTACAGAAAATGTATTTTAAGAATATTTAACGAAAAGGGAGGCCAGAGTGGTCTCCCCTTTCTTAACTTATAAGAAATTGTTATGAGGATAAGAAAGGAAGTAGCTAAGGATAATATCCTAGCAAAGATTACTTCTTATGATATATTCAAAAAATATGTTTCAGGTTTTGATAAAGTGGGAGTCTCTTTCTGCAGTGAGCTCAGAGTAGATAAAAATCCAACTTGTAAGATAATAAAGCTAGATGCTGGCTTATTTTATAAAGATTACGCCAAACCAGGTGTTATGGATTGCTTTGAGTACATTAAGCAAAAGTATACTGTTAATTTTCAAGAAGCCTTAGAGATGATTAATTTAGATTTTAATCTAGATTTAATACCAAGAAAGCGACTTATATATACTCCAACAGAATCACAAACTTATGATATTGATGAAAATCAATTCACTAAAGCTCCTACGGAGATTAGAGTTGTGGTCAAGGATTGGGATGAATTGGATAAGCGATATTGGCATGATAGATACTCTTTGAGTACATCTGACCTAAATTTCTATAAGGTATTTCCTTTAAAAGCTTTTTGGATTAATACAACTTTTATAGCTTGTTCTGATCCATGTTACGGATACTACTTCGGAGTAGCTGAAGATGGAAGACAAATATGGAAGATATACCGTCCTTATGGCGGAGATTTCAAATGGCTCAGTAACTGTTCCTCTGATATTTATCAGGGATATGATCAGTTACCTTGGGTTGGAGAGAAACTTATAATTACTAAATCCTGTAAAGATGTTATTGTTTTGAATAAGATTGGTTATCCTGCAATAGCTCCTCAAAGTGAGGCTGCTGTTATAGAGTATGATTTCTTTAAGAATCTAAACAATAAATTTTCTGATATCAGAATCTTATATGATAATGATGCCGCTGGAATAGAAGGCGCAGAAAGACTATCTAAAGAACTAAACATACCACACTTCTTTTTACCTCAAGGTACTAAGGATGCCTCAGATTACGTGGAAAAATATTCTTTAGAGGAATTGAGTAATTATATTGAAACATGTTGGAAGAATATAGGGTAGTGATACCTGAATGGGAACATACTTATCAAAAATCTGGTAAAACTATGACAAAGTATTGGCTTTGGAAAGACAGAGATAAGTTACCCAAGAAACATAAAGAAGTATTACGGCAAACTGCCCTAATTCAGAGAAATAAAGCTTATTGCTGTAACTCTGAAGGAGAGAAGTTTGTTAAGAATCCTATCAAAGCAGGTAAACCCAATGTTTGGGTACTTAATGGACAGGATTTATACAACGCAGTCATCAATTGGCGATTGCGTAAAACAGTAGCAAACTACTATCATAATTATTTTGCAGAGTACATAAAGGAGCAACTACAACCCATATCTATACCAGCTGGAAAATATTTATCCATATCTTGTGATATATATGAGATAAAGCGAGGAAATATGCCAGATGCGTCAAATATGTGGTTACTTGAAAAGTTCTTTGAAGATGCTTTGCAAGAGTGCGGTATTATCCCTGATGATAGCCCAGATTATGTAATGGAAAGTGGTAGAAAAAGGTATCACTGGGTGGAAACTCCTAGTGAGAGAAAATTAATATTCACAATTAAATTCATATGATGAGAATAGCAACAGTATTTTTAGTAGCTATGGTCTTTGGCCAGCTTACTAAGAAAAAAGATAGTACTAATGAAAATATGTTAATAGAAACAGAAGAGCAAGTTGTTAGGTGCGATACTAGTATTGTACCTACAAAAGCTGTTGATACACGGGACATGTATCAGTTAGCTTTAGGACACTTAAAAGAATATGAAGGTTTTCGTTCTGAAGTTTATATTGATGTTGATGGTAGTAAAACTTTAGGATATGGTCATCATCTTCTCCCAGGGGAAGATTTTGTAACTATATCTGAAAAGCAAGCTACAAATTTGTTGATTCGAGATTTAAATCTTAGGATTCAACATGTGGAGAGTACTTATTCCTTAACAGGGAATCAAGCTCTTGCGTTAGGTTTATTTGCGTTTAATGCAGGTACTGGGAATCTAAAAAAAGCTGTAGACAACGGATTATTAGGAGATATAAATAGACTCCTCCAATATTGTCATTACAGAGTAAAAATTAATGGAAAGAGAGTAATGAAAACTTCAAAGAAACTCCTAGAGAGAAGACAGTTTGAAGTAGCTTTATATAAAAGCTCTATCCCCAGTAAGCACGACAACGTAGATGTTGAGGTGAGTTTTAAAAATTAAAAAGTTAAAAAATGACAACAAGAAAGATTACAGTTCTTTCTACTAAGACTAATGGTGAAGGTAGAAAAGAAGTTATGACTGATGCTGCAACATGGGGGCAACTAAAAGTAGCTATTGAAGCTGCTGGATTAAGTACTGCTGATATGAAAGCAACAGTAAGATCAACTAAGAATAGCTTAGATCGTGACGATGCTGAAATTCCAGCGGGAGACCAAGTTATTTTCTTGACCCCTGCAAAGGTGAAGTCTGGAGTTAATGCTTAATTAAATTTAAATGTCAAATTTAAGTTTAGACGAAGAAATTGAAAGAGACACAATAGAAATGGAAAATGATATTGTCAACTGTTTCACTGAAATTCGTGAATTAGCAACCCAGGTACCAGCAGAAACAAGTAATTAATTAACCAGAGAGGGCTTCCTATATTTAAGGGAGCCCTTTTTAAAATTAAAATATGGAATTAGAAGAAGAATTACACCAAACTGCACAAGTATCTGAAGAAAATAATATACTATTCTCACTTTCAATAGGCCGTATAGGATATGGTTTAGAAGTAAATATTGGCGAGTTTATAGCACTTACTAATATAACTAATATAAATCAGCTCTATGATAGTGGAACTTCTAGCGTAGTTAGAAGACACACTAATAGTTGGAGAAATTGGATATCCCCTGAAACACGATTAATAGGACAAGTACTAAATACATTTTCAAACAATGTTAAAGTAAGCATCATCTGTTTAAAAGATATAGAAGGGAATGAAGCGGCAGTGGTTTTAACTGTAAAGGTACCCATTAATGTGGTCCGTAAGTTTACCAATATATCAGAAGAACAGAGGCAAGTCTTAGAGGTAGAGAGACTTAAGGGGCTAGAAGCTGTAGATAAGTATTCTGAAGAAGTTGCACAGAAGTTCTTTGAGGAGAATAAGACTCTTTTAGAAGAAAGAATAGCTACTGTTAAAGAATTAGCTGAAGAGATGCACCCTGGAGACTGGGATTTTGCCCGTTTAGTTGCAGATGAATTTAAGAATTCTGATGCAGCTAAGTACAGGTTAACTATTCATTTCCCAGAGATTGAAATCACTAATAGTGAGGGAGAGGAGCATAAAATTACTGATTTATATGTATCTATGTTCTTTGATGAAAGCATGGCACATTGTTCAGATTGGCATGGAGCTAGAGGGTCTTTAAGCTTTGCAGAATATTGTGCTGAATACAGACATTCTCATTTATCTGGATTAACTAGTGGCTATAGTCATTTTTGTCTAGGAGAGGGGACTACTGTAGATATTGTTAATGGACTATTAGCTGATAGATGGAATCCTGATTTATTAATGAGAGCGTTACTTTTAATGCACACTTATGTTAGGTGGGAATCGTTAGAAGGAGGACCTTATTGCGAGATGAGTAGTATTGCATCTAACTCAAATGAATCAATATCTTTCCCTTCTGAAGTTGATAAGAGAACTGTAGTAACAGAATTACTTAAAGACTGTACAGATTTTCCAGCAAAGATAGAGGAGAGTAATGGATTAAAAGCTTTTAAAGTGGATCCTACAGATCCTCATTTTGAAAGTATAGTTACAAAATATACTCCAGGCAGATATAAAGTCTTGAAGACAGCTTCTGGTGAATATCTAAATGCCGCTTCTAATTTAGAAGAGCAATTAGACAGGTCTGAGGAAGCAGATACTTTTTATTCAAATGAACCAGTTAGAAGAAAAATACGTTATAAAGAACAGACCATTAATATGACAGTTCTTCCTGATGTAGAAGAAGACACGGAACATTTGTTAGTAGCTAACCCTGAAATTACACGGTATGTAGCTGAGAAGTTAGAGAAAGAATTAAATAAATATGAATTAAATAAAAGACAACATGAGTTTAGCAAAATGCAACAGAGTTCATAGAAGAACTTTATTTCCTATGGAGGAAAAAGCCACTTTACGTCTTAGCAAAAAGTTAATAGATACTATTGCTCTTTGCCACAAGAAAGTAAAAAGAGATACGGAGTGGAGTGGAGTTTTAATCTATGATACTGTTGAAGGCAGTGTTAATGATCCTGAAAATTGGGTGATAGAAGCTGAGGATATGATTCTTATGGATATCGGTACAGGGTCATACACCGAGTATGATTTTGATCCTGAGGATGAGTATTCTTACGATACGTATTGTAATGCCATGATGGAAGGTAAAAAGTTGGGACATATACACACCCATCATAGTATGGATACCTTTTTCTCAGGGACTGATACTTCTGAATTACATGACAACGCCCCTAATCATAATTACTATCTAAGTTTAATTGTAAACTATGATGGTAAATGGATGGCAAAAGTAGCTATATGTGGAGCTATAGAACAAACAGGATCTATGACTACTAAAGTTACTTATTTAAATCCAGATGGTTTTGAGGAAAAGGTTCTTGAAGAGGCAGTAGAGGATACTACAGAAGTTCTATATACTATTGATTTACAATTAGAAATTGTAGAAGATGTTTCTGAAGAAACTGAGGCTTTAGTAGAGCGTATTAAGGATTTATCTACTAAAACCGTAGTATATAACTTTGGAAATCGTCAAGCTGGAAATTTTCAGGGGGCCCACGCAGGAAAGACGTGGGCTTGGGATTACGACAGGGGTGTATTTGTGGACGCAAAAAGCGAAAACGAAAGCGATACAACCCCAACTGTCCTGTCCACGGAAAAATCTACCACGAGCAGTAAAGCTTTTAACCAATGGTTACGTGAGGATAACAAATATACTCCAGGGAAAGTAAGACCTTTCCTGATAGATCTTGTTATGGGAACTGCATTTAAGGAGGACTTATCTCAGATGTTTCTAGCAGTTAAAGATGTAGGAGACAACTATCAAGAAATGTTGATAGATAAACTAGAGGATGACATAGAAGAGTATGCAGCAGAGTATTTTGACTTAGCTAAGGTTACGGATTTAGATATGCACTGTATTAGTGCTTCAATACTAGATGCCTGTGCCCCGTATAAAACAGAAGACTTTTACACATTACTTGCTATACTTCTAGAGCATAATTACATCTTAACAGTTCCTAATCGAGAAGAGGAATTTAGATTAACAGGATTAACACCTTTATTATATACATAAAATATGAAAGAAGACAAGGAAGAAAAAGTAAGTCTTAGACAGACTAGATTTAAAGACGCAGACTGGTTCTTAATAGGCCCCCAAGATATTATCGTTGGGGGTGTAGGAGGAATTGGCTCTTGGGCTTCAATGCTATTAGCTAGAATAGGACATACATTAACATTATTTGATGATGATACTATTGATGCTAGTAATATGGGGGGCCAACTCTATAGAACTAACCAAATAGGACAGAATAAAGCTTCAGCAATGAAGCAAACTATTGTAGACTTTTGTGAAATGTATCCTAATGTATTAGGGCGCTACACAGAAGACTCCCCAACATCTAACATTGTATTTAGTTGCTTTGACAACATGGCAGCTAGAAAGTTAATGTTTGAAGCTTGGGCTTCTAATGAAGATAGGGAATTATTTGTAGATGGTCGTATGCTGTTAGAAACGGGTATGGTCTATGTAGTTCAAAAAGGAGAAGAGGATAGATACCGTGCAGAATTATTTGAGGATGCAGATATCGAAGAAGTAGCTTGTTCTTTAAAAGCAACATCTCATTGTGGTGCGTTTATAGCTTCATTAATGGTAAGTGGTCTTAACAACTATCTTGCTAATAAACATATGGGAATCGAGGCAAGGATAGTTCAATTCCGTACTGATTTTGAGTTACCGTTACTTAATGTAACGGAGGTTACAAGTCAGGTGGAAGAGGTAGCTACTGTAGAAGAGGAATCTAAAATAGAAGAGAATGTTATCGCTTAGAGGACAAAGAACTAAAGATGCAGATAATAAATTGGAGTACCCAGTCCTTCCTAAAGGAGGATTGGAGTATACTCCTCTGTACTGTATAAAGCCCCCTATTATTGGGGAGATTGCCGCTATACCTAATGCTGAAGGTTTTAATGCTATTATTAATGATAAGCTTATTGTTCAGGTAGGTAACACTATTGTCAATGATTTAGCTCCTTATAAGTCAATATTAGGGAATAGATTTAAAGATATTAGTGCAGGAACTGCTACTGATGGAGTACAGCATATAAGTGAAATGGAAGCTTTTTGTGAGAGAGCTCCTTTATCTATATTGGCGTATGCAGAAAGAGAAGAAAATGATTTTTCTTTTTTTCTACCCAGTGGTCTAACAGGAGGTACTACCACTACTTATAATGATGTATTTGAAGACATAAATAACTATGATTGGACCTCTAAAGCAATTTCAGGCATGGAGTTTCTTTTGAACAAAGGTGCTTGTTTTGAGGTCATTAATGGAAGTAATGGTTCTATCCAAGTAAAACCTATTTTTATTACCTTAGTGAAAACTAAGTATTTAAAGTATGTAAAGCTATGTTACCTTACAGGTAGAGAGCCCAATCCAGAAGTCTTTGAAATCTGGGAATGTCCAGAATTTGATGTTGTCAACTCCAAATACAATTACTTAAGATTACAATATAAAAATCGACTAGGAAAAGTAGACAAAGAAGACGAGAGAAAATTCAATAATTATCAAATAAAGAGAGATATTTTAAATGAGTTATTTGTCACGATTACAATACCAGAGGGGGTTAGAACTCTTGCGGGTATTAATAATTGGATAGATCAGACAGTCTCAGACTGTTTAGCTCACTTAAAAGTTTCTAAAGATTTAGAAAATACAGCAAATGTAGAATTATCATTTTAAATTTATTTAAATGAGAAAAATTGCAGTTATAGATGGAGACTCCATTTGTTATATCTGTAGTAAAGACACAATTGTTGAGAGTCTACAAAATGTAGATTCAATAATGAATTCCATTGGAAAAGAGACAGGTAGTAGTGACTACTACTTGTTTCTCTCCCAAGGATCATATTTCAGACATGAAGTTAACCTTGACTATAAAGGGAAGCGCAAGTATGAAACAACTTTAAAGTACCTAAGAACTCTCAAAAGTTATTTACGAGAAGAGTACGGAGGCGTGAGCTATAAAGGAGTGGAAGCTGATGATATGTCTGCTTATGTAATGTGTAATCAAGAGGAAGGTAAAGAGTATATAAATTGCTCTCCAGACAAAGATGTTTTAAAAACAGTCTGGGGCCCTAATTTTAATTATAGAAGCCACGAAAGTGGACAAACTAGTGTAGAGGAAGCTATAAAATTTATTTTTATCCAAACCTTAATGGGAGATAGTACTGATAATATTGCAGGACTTCCAGGGATTGGGCCAAAGAAGGCAGAGATTATGCTAGACGGAGCTGAAGGCTTTAAAGAAATGAAGAGTAGAGTACTTGATGCTTACCAACATGAATATGGTATAGGATCAGGTATTTATCATTTCCAGAAGAACTTTAGACAAGTGTATTTACTACGAACAAAGAGTGATTTCCAAAATGAAGTAAGGTATGTTCCAGAACTACCCGAGCTTCAACAATTTAGAATTTTCAATGAAGAAGAACACGGTTTTTAAAACAGGTGAGGAGGACACAACAGTTGTCATCAACATCGTAAACCCCAGAACCATTTCAATTTCCCCAACTCGTAAAGAGTATGAAATTAGAGATGAGGAAAGTGGTAAACTAATTGGTCTTAAATATTGTGAAGATGTAAAGATTTTAGAAGGAGACACGATTACCGTAGGAGACCAGAAATACAAGATACATGGCTTTAAAAAGCACGCTACACAAAAAGGTAAGGGAATTAATTACCATCTTAGTACTAATACCAAGCTTACTAAGACGTTTAACTTTATTATGCCTTTTTTAGGGTATACTAAAGGACATTTTAGGTATAATAGAGATTTTATTAATGCTTTTATTGGCACACAAATGTATGCTGATTATGGTAATAGTATTTATCTATTATATAGGTTTAATGGTACTAAGGAATTCATGGAATTTGAACAAGAGATGTGTGGACATCCTTGGTTTTCAGAGCAAATAGATACAGATCAGTATCATGTGCTCTTTAAATTTGATATTCCAGATGCATACAAAGAAGAAATAGATTTAATTTTAGATGGCAAGTACTCTAGATTATCTGTAGAATCAAAAGAAAGGATACTAAGGTTCCATGATTCAACAGAACATAGTACTTTAGGTCAGATATTAAGTCGTAGTAAAGTTAGAAAACGTAAACTAGAAGCAGAACTTAGCGCAGAACAGCACAAAATAGATGTTGAGTTGCCTGAGGATGCTGAATTACTAGATAAGTTCTCTACTAAGGAAGAATTATTTATGAATTATTTTATTATAGAGAATGAAACAACAAGAGAATCAGAAGCACCAAGACGTGAAACTTTTTAATGGCGAACCAATTATTATTGTTAGGTTGGGGAGAGATAAGATTTACCGTTGGGCTACTAAGAAACATGGTGCCATGGATGCAAAATCACTTCAGTTTGTAGAGGACTATATGGTTCGTAACAAACATCAATGTAAGATTGTAAATGACACACGGGATCTTGAGGACTTGGTATGAAGCTAACTTTGGAAAAGGTTGGTTCTTATCTCTTCTACCCTTTCTTCGTAGCCAAGCTATGGAAGATATAAGGTTAAAAATCTTAGATAGAAGAAAGAAAGCTATTGTTTATCCACCTACAGAAGATATGTTTAAAGCATTTAAACTATGTCCTTGGGAAGATACTCGAGTAGTTATTATAGGGCAGGATCCTTATCATACCCCAGGGTATGCAAATGGACTGGCCTTTAGTTCAGGAGAAGCTAATAAGCTTCCCCCATCATTAAGAAATATTCTCACTGAATTAGAGAATGATATTTTTGATGGTTTTAACATTAATATATACGAGAAATATGATTTAACCCCTTGGGCTAAGCAAGGAGTACTTTTAATTAATACTGCCCTAACTGTAGAAAAAGGTAAAGCAGGTTCCCATAGTGATATATGGCCTAAATTTACTGAAGCAGTGTTAACTGCGTTACAGGATAAGACAGGAGTAATTTATGTCCTTTGGGGGAATCACGCAAAATCATATAAAAGCCTAATAAGAGAAGAACACAATTATATCTTAGAAGCAGCCCATCCTAGCCCCTTTTCAGCACATAAAGGATTTTATGGATGTAAGCACTTTTCTAAGATAAATGAAATAATAGAAGCCCAAAATGGGCCTGAATTTAAAATAGATTGGTAATGAGTGGGAGACCCAAACAACGAGTATTTCAATATAACGAAAATGGTAAGTTTCTTAAGTATTGGGATTGTAAAAATGATTTTAGAAAAGAATATTTTCCAGCAGATATTGGAATAAGGCCTTTATTTACAGAGGGGGATATCATGGTAATGGAAGATAATACTATAGCAAGTATCTCGAGAATAGGACGAGTTGGAGTAAAAGCTTTTCTAAAAAGATATCGTAGTCCTTATGTAGATAGGAAGTGGCTACACGGCACTTTTGATAATAAAAAAGTAGTGGCTTATAATTTAGATAACGAGAAAATTGCAGAATTTAAGGATTGGGATTTTGCTTGTAAACTAATGAATATTTCAAGGAATACTTTAAACAGCCGTATTAGAAATGGTTCTACCCATGGTAGAGATGGGCTAAAAATAGCATTAGAAGATTAGAAATGGATAAAGAAATATTTAATCAAATTCAGGCAGATTTAGAGAAATTCTTACCATCTCCTGAGATGTCCTCAGATGCTCTTATAAGGTTTGTTTACACAGCCCTAGAGAGAAACTATAGACAAGGCAGAGGAGAAGCTAAGAAAGAAGCTATAGCTGTCCTAGAGGAAGCTAGACTAAAAGAAAAGCATGAAGTAACAATTACGTATTTACAAGAACAAATAAGAGGAAAAGTTTAGAATTATTTTTAAAAATCCTATGAGGAACAGCTTAGATTTCGTATCTTTGTTGTTCCTTTTAATTATAAAATTTTGTGAATGGATGAAAATGTATTTAGGACAGCCTTTAGTGAAACTGTATTTAAAAATAAGTACGCACATGAGGGGTGTGAAACTTGGGAGAAATTGTCTTCCACGTTAATTAGAGATGTCTGTAAAGAACATCTCAGTAAGGAGGAAATAAAGAATCTTATTAGTCTACATTCAAATATGAAGTTTATCGCTGGTGGTAGATATTTATATTATGCAGGTAGAGCTAATAAATATTTTAATAATTGCTACCTACTTAAAGCAGAAGAAGATAGTAGAGAAGATTGGGCTAATTTAAGTTGGAAATCAGAAAGTTGCCTTATGACAGGTGGTGGTATAGGTATTGACTATTCTATATATAGGCCTCATGGGGCTCTTATTAAGAAAACTGGTGGGACCGCTAGTGGGCCTATCCCTAAAATGAAGATGATTAATGAAATTGGAAGGAATGTCATGCAGGGTGGCTCCAGAAGAAGTGCTATTTATGCTTCTTTAAATTGGAGACATGGTGATGTTAGTCAATTCCTACACTCTAAAGATTGGTATAATATGCCTATTTCAGGAGCTTATGATAAAGATGGAGTTAATTTAACAATAGGGAATCTAAAAGAAAAGGATTTCAACTATCCAGCACCAATGGATATGACAAATATTAGTATAAATTATGATAATAATTTTTTAGAAACAGTTTATGATTTACCTATAGAGCAAATTAAAGTTAATTTTGCCAATGAAGTAGATATGCCGATAAAATATATACCAGCTGTATTTATAGATAATTGTAGACAAGCTCTGAAAACAGGAGAACCTGGTTTTAGTTTTAATTTCTTTGACAAAGTAAACGAGACATTAAGAAACGCTTGTACTGAGGTTACCTCTGAAGACGATAGTGATGTTTGCAACTTAGGTTCTTTGAATTTATCTAGATTTGAGAATATAGAGGAATTTAGGGAAGCAGTTAGGTTGGCTTCTAAATTTCTATTATGTGGCACTTTAAAAGCAAAATTACCTTACGCTAAAGTTTATGAGACAAGAGAAAAGAATAGAAGATTAGGTTTAGGATTAATGGGAATCCACGAATGGTTACTTCAAAGAAATTATGGCTATGAAGTAGTTCCAGAACTTAAAGAGTGGCTTACGGTATATAAAGAAGAATCAGAGTTAGCAGCTAATGAGTTAGCTACTAGTTTGAAGATAAGTAAACCAGTAGCTTATAGAGCAATAGCTCCTACAGGAACAATAGGTATCTTAGCAGGTACAACAACAGGTATTGAACCTCTATTTGCTGTAGCTTATAAAAGGCGGTACTTAAAAGGAGATAAGGCGTGGCATTATCAGTATGTTATTGATGGTACGGCTAAAATTTTGATTAATAAATACTCTTTAGATCCTGAGAAAATAGAAAGCGCTGTAGATTTATCAAATAATTATGAAAAAAGAATTAAATTTCAAGCAGATATACAAGATTATGTTGATATGAGTATATCCTCTACAATTAATTTAGCAAAGTGGGGAACAGAAACTAATAATGAAACTAAAGTAAATGATTTTGCTAAAACATTACTTAGTTACACCCATAGATTACGAGGATTTACCTGTTATCCAGATGGAAGTAGAGGGGGACAGCCCTTAACAGTGGTATCATATGCAGAGGCTAAGCAGCATGAAGGGAAAGAATTCAAAGAAGAATTCCATGATATATGCGATATATCTGGGGGTGGAACCTGTGGAGTATGAGGAAGTATAATTATTTAAAGGAAAATGATACTTTTGGAAAATGGACAATTATTTCTGATGGGCCTATTATTAAAACTAAAGCAAGATCATTTCATTATTTTTGCAAATGTGCTTGCGGAGATACAAAACGATGGGTAAATGCAAGTGATTTAGTAAATAGCAGAAGCATCTGTTGTAATAAATGCTCTCAATATAGTGGACATAATGAACTCTCATTATCCTTTTTTAATGTAATTAAGAAAGGAGCTATATCTAGAGGTTTAGAATTTAATATAACTATTGAAGCTATTTATCATTTATTAGAAAAGCAAGATTTTAAATGTAATTTATCGGGTATAGATATTAAATTACATAAGAGACATTACAAGAATAGAAAAGAACAAACTGCTTCATTAGATAGGATAGACTCATCTAAAGGCTACACGCTAGATAATGTGCAGTGGTTACATCGAGATATAAATATAATGAAAAATACACATAAACAAGAGTATTTTATTGAATTATGTAAGAAAGTAGCTGATTGAAGTAAAATAACGTAATAAACTATAAAAGGGTAGCAGAAATGTTACCCTTTTTTATTAACTAAAAAATGAAGAAGAAATGTATAAAGTAGGAGATGAAGTAATAATCACTAAAAGTGCTAATAACTGGGCCTCTGACATGGATGAATATGTAGGTAAAAAAGTTATTATTTCAAAGATTAGGAAATCTTTGTTTACTCAGGGAATTCTTATAGAATTTGAGGACTCTGGGAAGTGGGATTGGAGCTCTAATTGTAATCATTTTAAACATGCAGATCCAAATCATTCTAGAAATGAAAATATTAGAAAATTTAAAGAATTAACATTATGAAAAATTTTAACCCATTCCCAATTATATTTATGTTGGGACTATCAATAGCCTTTATGTTCTTCTTTAAGAGCGTAATGGAATCAGAAGGCTTCTGGTTTGCACTAGCTATGCAAATGATACCTTTAGCAGGTTTAGGAGTCTTAATAGCAATAGCAATTAAAGAAAGAAAGAAATGATATACATAGGACTAACATGTTTAATTTTAGCAGGAATTGCTAAGTCTATAATGGACAGTTTAAATTTTCACATGTATGCATCAATATTTAGACAGGATAAGTGGTTCCCTGCAGAGTGGTGGAATCCAGAATACAGTCAGTATAATAAATACAAAGACGGAGATCCTTCTAAAGGACCTGCTTTCTTTGGAGCTACTACTTTTTTAGTGTGGACTACTGATGCTTGGCATCTATTTCAATTACTATGGGGACTACTAAGTGCTACGGGATATGTAGTACTAGGTATGAGTTGTCCTTGGCTAGCAATAGCTGGATACGCATTAGAGAGAGTAGTATTTGAGTTATTTTGGTCTAAGATTCTGAAACTGCGATAGCAGAGGTTGCAGGTAAACAACCTAAAAGTGAGAAGAGAGGGATACTTCCCTCTCTTTTTTTAATTATTAATACTAATAAAAAATAAGAAAACGTGGAAGTAGCACAAGGAGAATTAAGAGAATTAAGAGTAAATCAATTAAAATTCATGTCCTTTAATAGGGAAGTGAGTATGAAACAGGTTGATAAGTTAAGTGATTCTATATGTAAGTATGGAATTCTTAGGGTACCTGTTATCGTAAAAACTAGAGCTATGTCAGGGAGCCTGGAGTATTATATAGTTGATGGGCAGCATTTAATAAAGAGTCTTATCAAAAATGAAGTGAGTAAGGTAACTTGTTTGATATTTGAGTCTGAGAATAAAGCTGAGATAGTTAATACTATGGCAGTTTTGAACAACATAGTGAAAAAATGGACCCCTGAGAATTATGTAAAAGCATTTGCAGGATTAGGAGACAGTAATTATCAACAATTACAAACACGTGTTGAAATATCTGGATTTTCTTATACAGCAATGGGGACCATACTAGGAAACGCTACAAAAATTAAACAGGGTACATTTGTAGTAGAGAACACAGATGCTAATAGTTTAATAAGATATGTATCGGAGATATGTAGTATTTTAGAAGCACACAACAATAAATTTATTACAGGATTTGTGAGTTTTTACAGACATCCTAGTTTAACTAGATACAACCATAGTGAGTTTAAATTAAAGTTATTAACTTCTTTAGAGGAATTTAAACACTTACCTTACATATCTAGGGAAGCAACAATTACAGAAAAGCTTTTAGAAGTATATAATAGATAAAAAGAAAAAGAGGGGCTAGACCCCCCTTTTTGACTTTCACTTAGCAAAAATTTTTGACTTTTACCCGTTTTCTAAGAAAGCGAGAGCGTCCTCAACATTACTGTCCCATGCATTCCATATAGGAACTAAATCTGCAAAACGCTTTTTTATCTTAAGTTCTCCAGAACGTCTTCCTGATTTATATCTTTCTGTAGGATTAACTGTTTGTGCTAAAAAATCAAGACTTTCTTGTACAGAATTTAAGGACATCACAGGGTTTCTAAAAGTCCTAACAGCTTCACTAGGATTTATAAAAGAAGTAAGTTCTGAATACAACTTGCGAGAAAGATAAGCAGCATAAAGATCTTCTGGATCATCCCCTTCTTTAAAAGCTTTAGAAGCTAGCCACATTATAACTGCTACAGTAATTTCTAAAGTAGCTCTTTTAATTCTAGCTTTTTGTTCATCTGTTAATGTATTCCAGTATTGTGGAGCTGTTGCTAATTTAAGAGCAAGTAGGTCTTTACCTATATTATATACGAATCTCATAGTTTCAGTATAAGTACCTTCTTCAAATTCTCCTGTCTCAGGATTGAAACTTCTAATAGCTAAATCTTTATCTTGAGGATTTATACTCATTCTACCTATTCCTCTAAATCTTTTTTGGACACCAGGGATAAGCCATCCACGCATCTGATATGTTAAGGCCCCAACAGCTGATCTTTTAAGAATAGATTTATTCTTACTATCATAGTTACCATAGAGGTCTCTATTAGTTCTTCTAATAAGTTTAGATATTATTCTCATATCAGAAAAACCTATTCCACTAGTCTTCTCAGTAGAAACTACTGCTGGGTGAAAATCAAGTTTTCCATTTTCATCTTTTACATGTGCGGTATCGACTCCTATTGCTTTTTCTCTATCTTTAGTGGGTTTAAAGTCTTTATCCAGGAAGTCTCCATTTGCGTCCTTAACCTTTATGTTATCCAATACTGAGTACATTACAATAGATTGTACATTATGTTCCCCCATAGTGTTAAAGGCTATTAAAGAACCTGTTTGGGCTATTCTTTTAATTCTGGTATTCTCATTAAATTTCTTATCTAGGGGTTGGTGGTCAGACATGGCATCGAATTTTCTAGCTAACAAATTAGTTCTGCTCTTAGGAACTCTTTGTCCTATATCAGCTACTATTTTACCATTAGCCATCTCTTTATAGTACTCTGCAGTACCATGGGCTCTATTTTTAATTCCAAATACTCCAGTATTTTTTCCAGCAGTTTCTATCCAAGAGACCGTACTACCATGTAATACGTTAGCCATCCCTGTTAACCCCTTTCCCGCTAAAGCTACCATGGAGGTATAACTTCTAATGGAGTTTAATACTTTAGCTATTCTAGGATCTCCTTCGGTTTGAATACCATAGACTCTATGTCTAATTAAAGAGTTTAACGCTAGTGCTAAATTAGAACCTGCTTCTTTAGCTTTTTTAGTTAGTGCTTCTCCTGTAGTACGATCTACCTTTAGGATTTGCTTAAAACTAGTTCGTTGCTCTATGTCTGCTTCGGATACCAAATCTTGTAAGCTCTGTAAAAATACAGCAGTTTCTGACTTAGCTTCAAAATTTAATGAATTATGATAATCCATTAACATTAAACTTAAGACATCTTTACTTTGATCTTCAGGAGCTACATTGGTATTTCGGTAGTGTAAAGGAATAACCTCTCTTTCATTTCCTGAGGGACCTGTGATAACTTCTACAAAACTAGCTTCTTTATTTCTGGCTATCCTCCCCTCTATATCTCCAAACTCAGTATCATCAGCTCTTAACTTAAATTTATCTTTAAAACCCTCTACTGCAGTAGAAATTGCTCCAGAAGTATACATTCTTTCTAGATTATTCTTATTAACTCTAGGAAGGGCAAACCCTAATTTAATAGGCACAATAGCATCTTTCTCCTTAACTAGTTTGGAAATGAATTGCTGCATCTCCCAAACAGGAGTACCCGCATAAGTTTCTCTAAACTCTGTCCAGTTTAAAGATTTTTGATTTACTACAACATTCAAAGATTTACCTTCTTCATCCACAGCAAATATACTAGCAAATTGTTTTTCTGGATTACCACTTTTCCCTACATAAGCCTCAAATCTTTTATAAATCTCATCAGCTTCCTCTTCTTTAGCAATAGTTTTTTGGTCTATAGCGTAATCTGCTGTATCTAAAGCCTCCACAGCCATAGACATAATATCGTGTCCCATATCCCTAGGATTTACAGCATAAGTCACTGCTGTAGACATGTCAACTGTCTTCTTAAGAATCCCTCTTACATATTCCTCAGTTTCATAGCTGATCTTATCAGCATGAATCATCATATAAGCTTCCACATATTCTTTTTGCTTCTTATCTAATTCAGTGCTTGATATTCTCTGCTTCCTAAGTTCAGGCTTCTTATTCATAATGAACTCTCTAGTAGCTTTATCTTTATAGTAAGCTTTAACTTTATCAAAATAGGGAGACCAAGTCTTAACATGATACTCTCTAGTAAGATCTATAGAATCTCGCTGTAATTTAGTTCTACTTTCATTAATTGTGTGAATAATCTCAAACTCTTTTTTAAGTTTTTCGTCTCCAGCAAAGTCTTCACTTAATTCATCTAATAAATTTAAAGATTTTAAATGCTCTCTGATTCTAACTAGTTCCTCTAAATTCAGCTCTCTTTCTTCCACATTAACTCTCTGCTTAAGGTTTTTCATGTGCTTGACTAGACTATTAGTAGTAGTCTGAGCATGGATTAGATACTTATTGATAGCATAATCTGCTTCAAAATCATCTAGTTCTTTTAGCGTCTTCTTTAGCTCTCTAACTCTTTCTTTTAGGTCAGGGTTCTTCTTAACTACGTGAGACAGCCTTTGTAGCTTTCTTTTAAGGTCTCCCCTAGCCTTCTCTAGAAAGTCATTTTTTTGCTTAAGGTGTTTATCCACCTCCTCCAATTCAGGATTAGGCTGTGTCTCTACGATATCTTTTTTAGCTAATTCATTTAGGATACTTTGTGGGTATCCTTGATTAGCTATATATATATCCATAGCACGGTTACCGTCACCATCTACTGATTTTAATAAGAGTTCCCAAGGCTTATTAGTAATGGGACATTGCATTGCTGTTTTCATATTAACCTATATTTAAACAAAAGTTTAATTGCTCAGCCACTTCCTCTGGACTGAGTTCAGATGTCATTTGGTCTTCTGGTGTCTTATACTTATCATAAGGAGCTACAGGTGTACTTAACTTCACATCAGCTCCTAATTTAGGTGTTTCAGGTGAGTTTAAGTTCAAGTATGTCTCTCTTGGTATCTGATTCTCTGCAAAGATACTATATTTTGAGGTACCAGTGAACTCTTTTATTTGAATAGGCCCTTTTGAGTAACCTAATAAATTAGTTCTAAAATACACAGCTTCTCTATTAGCAGTATATCCTTGCAATTGAAATAACTTAGTAATGTATTTACCCTTAATTTTCTCCTTAGTAATTTCATCAGTTGCTTCTATTTGAATCTTAACAAAAGGTTTAAAAACAGGGCTTCCTGTAATAGAGACCCCAGCAATAAATTCTGTATGCTCTGCAGTTACTCCAAACCCAGTTTCCTTTTGGTCAAGAGCCACTAATCCTTGTGAGGTTTCCACTCTAAGTTCATTAGTTTGACTTGGAAATATCCGTGGAACTAATTGATTATTCTTGCGGGCTATGTTTTTCATAATCCCATCGGTATGATGATCTAGAGCATGGATATCTTCCGCTAAAGTATCTTTAATTTGCTTTAGTTGTTCTCCAAAGTTCTTACTCATCAAGTAAGTCATTGGTATATGTTCATGGAAGGATCCTAACATAGATGAAAATCCTGATGTATGAAAAGCATATTGAATTAGATCTTCTGCAAATGCAGTCTCCTTCTCTAAGAGTTCTTCCCAAGCATTGTAAAGTTCATCTTTAGTTCTTTTTACTGTATCATTCTGAGGAAGATATATTCTACCAGGTCCTCCTTTCTTTCCTTCTTCTAGCTGTAAAGCATTAATTAGTAGATTCTCTTTTAAATTAGGATTAGTTTTGATTTTCTTAAACCTATCCATTATAGAGAAAGCTCTAGGAGTATCTTTGCCAAATTGAGCTCCTTCAGGAACACCATATATAATGTCTCGTAATTCTTCAGCAGTTAACCTGAACGCATCTGTAGTTGCTGCTACAGAAGTATAGATCTCATTAGCAAGAGTATCAGCTACTTTTTCATGATTCTCCTTTGTAACTAGAGTTAAATACCCAGAAGAAGCCGCCATATTCTGAATCAAAGATTTAGCTGCTGTAGTTGTATGTACAAATTCTTCCTGAAACATCTCCAATATAGTATCAACAGAGTTCTTAAAGTAAGTACCTATCATCTTCTTATTATTCTCAGAGTATATAAGTGAATTTGCTTCTAGCTCCATTCCTAAGAAATTCTCTAGATTACCTATATCACCAGAGGCCAATGTTCTCTTCATTAAGTTCATAGCCAATTGAGCTCTATTCAGATTCTTAGTAGCTCCATTAACATCTACTTTACAAATAGTAATTAAGTCATTAAGCTTGTTAGACTCTTTTCTCCAACGTAAGAATTGAGTTAATATTTGTGCCTGTAGAGCTTCTTCAGCAGGAATTAAAGGAATTCCTTTATTCGTTTTACTTAGCACAGTTTGTAACTCATCGGTAGTAGTAGTTATTTCTGCCCCATAATCTGTTAATCCATTTTTTTCAAAGAAAAAGTATCCAGATTCATAATCCTGAACACCGTACTTCTCGGCCATAGCTGTAAGTGGATCTATGTCAGCACTAAAAGTACTCTCTTTCTTTTCTACTGCATCAATATAATCTTTAATTATAGGTTGTCCCATAAATGAGAATACCCATTCTCTAGAGAATCCTGCTCTAATCAACATAAAGGCAGTACCAGCTGTCTGCTGATTAATATTCATTCTAGAGATAAAAGGATCTTTAGCTGCATCAACAATAGCATTCATTAACATACCTAAGGTATTCGCTATGTTATTACCATCTTCATCTACTAAGTTAGATAAAGAGGTGTCCCCATCAGCTGTAGGCTTACCTTTACCAAGGTAAGTACCCTTAAGATATAGATTTTCATGCAGAATTAAACTATGGTGAGATAAATGGTTAGCAATAGGACCTACTAAATTCTTAGCACTATCAAAAGTATTCTTATTTTCCAATTGAGTAGTCCCAGAGAAGAAACCTAGATCAGAAGTACTCGCTACTCTAGGGTAGTGTTCTTCAGCAAACTTTAATAAGTAAGGATCATCTAGCGGTGCCATTACTTCTACATAAGCAGAAGGATGCATTAGCATATTACGCATTAACTCTAATCTTCTATTCTCTAAACCTTTTTTGTAATGGTCTCCTGTAATATTAGTGTCTTCAGGATTATACTTAATAGGGTAAATAGTTTTTGTGTCTTTATTAACTCCTAAATTAGGAAGAATAACAAAAGCTTTATCAATATCAAAGTCACTACCTGTTTTAGTAGTAATCTCAGAGAATGCTACCATTGTGTCTCCCATTTCTGGTGGTAAGAACCCAACTATTTCAATAGCATCATTAGAAGCTGCTGCCTGGTTAGGTATTCTATAAGAGATACCTGATAGAGCACCACTTTGAACCATAGCTTCTATTTCCTTATGACTTAAGGATTTATAATCTTCATGTAGTTCTTGGAAAATTCTAACCATTTCACTATGAGGAAGTAACACTTGTGCAGCATTTACTTTATCCTCTGTCATAGTCATAGGTTGTAATCTCTCTGCAGGATTCTTAAACCAAATGATGCCATCCTTAACAGCTTCATCTAGTTTCACCTCAGCTCCTACAAAGCCAAAATCAGACATTTGAATAAAAGCTCCCCCCATTTGCTTAAGTCTAACTGCAGATTTAGTAAGCATGGCAGGAAGTTTATTCTCTACTTTTTGCCTATTAGGAAGAGCATCTAAATCGACTCCCTGATTAATAGCGTGTTGGGTATTATCTGAAACAGAATCCTTAATTTCCTTTTGAAGTCTTCTATTCACTTTACGAATTCCAGCCTCATCCTTTTCAAATCCAGTTTCTGGATCCCATCCTATGGCAGAAGTAAATTTACCAAGGCCTAAATCAGATAACTTAGAAATAACTGAATGATATTCTTCATAAATCTCTCTACCAGTTTTCTCATCCTCTGCGTATACCTCATCCATTTTAACAACAGATAAAGTGTTTTTAACAGTTTGGATCCCTACTATAGTCTCTTTAATCTGCTTACTAGATAAGTCTTGTTGTAAAAACAGATTCGTATAAGATAGCTTTACAGGTTTTAATAGAATGTCTCCTGAAGACTTCATGTTACCTTCTTCAGTAGTGAGGGACGTAATCCCCATAGCCCCTACTTTCTTACCATCTAACACGATAACATGGTCTACTGGAGAAGTCTTTTTTGTAGGAAAATGTCGGTCTAATATGAGACTATTAATTTTCTGCAGTGCTTTAGCAGCTTGTTGTTTTGTTCCGTGAGTACTATGAATATTACGCCAGTCTCTTCTACCAACAACTACATATTGTCCTGCAAATTCTCCTGAGGAAGCTTCATACATTTTATAACCAAATAAATTTAAATAATTCTCTTCAGCTTCTATATCTCTACCCTGTATTTGAGGAGAATATACTCCAACAGTGTCTTTAAGAAACATTTTAACTTTTCTGGCTTCATCAGAATTACTTCTTGGATTGTTTTTGTTATACAATTCATCTAAAGAAGTAAATGTAAAATGTGTTCCTGCTCCTCCTCTATACTCTTGAGCAATATTACTTATATAGATAATCATATCTTCTAAAGGCAAATCAAAAATTATTTCCTCTTTAAAATCTGCGAATTTTTTAGGGTACTTCTCTTGTAAAAAAGTAGCTATTTTAGAATCATCTTTAAATTCATTAAGTAACCAAGTACGTACTACGGTATTAAATTTTTGGTTTAAGGCCCGCATAGGGTCAACAGGGCCCCCTTCCATAGCAAGTCGTAAATTATCTAACTCAGTTCCTTTTGTCATAAAAGGGAGTAATACTGCCTCAGACTGTTTATTATACTGCATACTCAATATACCACCTGTAGTAGGCATTAACTCAGCATGTACAGTCTTAAGAGGCTGTGCAAGTAATTTAACTTCGTTGTAGCCTAAAGATTCTTCGTTAATTGCTTTAATGTAAGCAGCTTCGTGCTCAGGATACCATTTTCCTAAACCTCGCATTCTTTCTCTATACGTGTCTAAAGTAATCCATGCCTGTGCATCAGTTCTATTTACCTTCTGATAAGGTTTAAATAGCTTATTAAGTGCAGTTTGGGAAATCCCTGTTCTGTCACTTATAATTTTAATGTTATCCTTGTTGCTAAAGAAGTCAGATGCTGCTTCTATATTTTCTACAGTAGCAGATGTGTAATAAGGTCTGACACCTTGATCACCTTCTTTAGTTCCTTTAAAGATACGGAAGTCAGCTCCAGAAGCAGCACTTACAGGAATTCTCTTCATAAAGTCCCCGAAATGATCTTGCTCTATCCAAGGCAACTGTTGCCCTGCTTCATTGAATTTATATTTAACTTTATACAAAGCAGGGTCTCCATTAAATAACTTAGTCTGCTCAACATTTCCTATAATAGAATTTAAAGTATAATCTGCTAAAGCAGCTATAACATCTCCAGTATAAGCATCATCAATAAACTCTTGGTCTAGAGTGTTGTTAACAATCTTATCTTTATTTGTTTCTTTATCCTTTATAGTATTGATAATATTGAACTCTTTAGCTTTAGCTATATCCTTCTTGACTATACTCATAAAAGCATCAGCTATATATTCTCGTAGTTCAGGATTATTTATTCTCTCTGGAGTAAGTGCTTTAGGTTTTCCTTTAGAATCTACAAGGTCAAACTTAGCTAGATCTAGTCCAGGGAATAAGAAACTCTTAAAGGCATTACCTGGCTGTCTTTCTCCATTAGGACCTATAACATAGTGGTAGTATAATAACTGCTTATCTTCTGGGAGACCAGGCTGTACTACACCATTATCATCTGTATATCCATTTACCTGCTCATAAGCAACTTTCATCCTAGCTAGCTCATCTTGTAAGTATCCAGACAATATAGTCACTGGGCGGAGATTCAATGCACTCTTCTTCATGTTATAAATAGGTGCCTGTGTAGTTGGGTCTATAGAGATATTAGCTCTTTCAACACTTCTACGACCTACTTTAATATAACTTTGTTGTCCTTTATCTGCTTCGGCAAGTCCTATTAAGATACCGTGCTTAATTGTCTTAGTAATCTGATCATGTAACTGGTCTGCAGGTTTAAGATCAGAAGCCTTATGCCCTTTGTCTCCAGTCTCCATATAACGATAGTTACCATAAAGGCCTATCTCAATGGAGTCTCTAAACTCTTCAGCTCCTATTGGATCTGTTGGGTGTATTAACTTATTTAATATTAAAGAATTTTGATTATATCTTCCTTCTTTTAACATCTCTACCCCAGTTAAATCTCCTGACTTAAA
>Ga0070751_1000270_pt1 | contig 35421 bp, 51 predicted proteins | sample VirMetDEL_Aug_28_FD_78514 | JGI IMG/M metagenome (GOLD analysis project Ga0070751, IMG submission 78514) | Aqueous microbial communities from the Delaware River and Bay under freshwater to marine salinity gradient to study organic matter... | ecosystem: Environmental > Aquatic > Marine > Coastal...
AAAAAGATGTTCAAGATAGATTAATTTATTCAAAACCAGAATATTCAACTGAAATTACTACAGAAGATCAAACACCAGAATTACTTAAACCTTCTCGAGTAACAGGAATTAAAAATCCTAAAACAGAAGGTGAGAAAACACTTAACAAACAAATACAAGACGTAAATAAAATTAATGATGTTGCGGACAAGTTAGGTATTACAGATGCAACAAAAATGACGGACAAACAAATTAAACAAGTTGCAATTGAATCTAATGTACCTGAACAACAGGTAAGAGGATATCTTAATGTACCAAAAACCACTGGGCAACCGACACCTCCTAGCCCAGGAACACAGACAGCAGCTAATGCAGCTAACTTACAAAGCGGTAACTACAATGATGGAGAAGTTCAAGCATTAGTTAACGACAGAAGCAAAACTTTAAACGCAGCTAAGTCTATACAAAAAGATCCTACACTAGCTGAAGAATTCGGTGCATTTAAAAGTCAGCTAGCAAAAATCACTGGAGATTCTAATGATAATTTAAATAATCTTATCGCTATGAAAGCAGCCTCTCAATTGTTATCAGGTAAAACAAGAGAGAAAGGAGTTAGAGGATTTTTAGATGTGGGCGGACAAGCTTTAGGAGCTTCTGCAGATATGATGTTCCAACTAGCATTAGCACAAAAAAATCAAGATATGAAATTAGCGGAAGCTTTTTTAAAAGTTAAAGCCAAAAAAACAGGAACTAAAATTGGTGTAGGAGAAGATGTAACAGTACGAGTTAATGATCCATCTGCTCCTGGAGGATTTATAAATAAAAAACTTGCTAAAGGAGAAGATGGTAAGTTTTATGAAAGAAAATTTGTACCAGGCGTAGGACAACAATTTGTTGAAGCTTCTTTCACAGGAACAGATCAAAAACCTAATAATGATAAAATTAATTTTAATGCTTCTCAATTATTTGAAAACAAACGAGGTGGAAAAATGATTGAATATGTTATTGATAATGCCTTAACTGAAGCAGGTCCTAAAGCTGCTTTTGGATTAATGACAGAAAGAGCATTTGGTACTTTTGATTTCTTAGCAGGAGAACAAGGTGGATTAGGTAATAAAACTGCATCCGTTGATGCAGAAATTAAAAACATCATGGCTAAGAATACAGAAACAGGTTTATTAAGTGATGTGACAAAAGGAGAAAAACTACAACAACAATATGAAAAAGATATACAAGATGCTATAGACAATGGAGCTAAACGAGTTGAAAAAGAATTAAAACGAGCAGGTATCATTGCAAAAGATTATAGACCTACAGAGGAAGATTTAACTAAATACACTAAACTTGCACTTATTGAGCAACGTATGAAATATATTGTTGCGAATGCAAACAAATCAGAAGATCGATTAACACAAAAAGATATTGATAATGCTGCACAAAGAACTCAAATTATTAAATTTATTGCATCTCCAAGAGAGATTAGAAAGAACTATGAAAATTTAAGAGAAGAGTTTAGAGAAAAAGCTTCTAATTATTTATTACAATTTAAATTAAATGGAGGTTCAGAAGACTTTATTCAAACAAACTTTATGGATATTCCAGGAGTAAGAGACACTTATGGTGCATCAAAACGAGAATATGCATCTAGTCAAATGACTAAAAATAAACCAACACGAAATGATATCTTAAGTACAATACCAATTGCGGGAGGTAAGTAATGCCTACAATTCAAGAATTACAAACAGCAATTGATAATAAACAAATCGATACAAGAAAACTAGAACCTATACAATTACAAGCATTAGACGAAGCTTTTAAATCAGGGGAATTAAAAGGTTACGAAGGTATTAAAGACTATGAAAGATTAATTGATTTAGGAGCACAAAGTGTTGCTGGAACTAAAGAACAAAGATTAAAAGCTTTTGAAACCGCTACAGGTGTTGATAGAGGAGACTTGGTATTAACAGGAGCTGCGGGTATGGCGATGGTTCCTTACATGAAAAATCAACAAGCTTTATTAGAAGCATTTCAAAAAAATGGCTTTAGAGATTATTACGGTGTGGATAATAGATTTGGAGGAATGGCGGATATATATGGAAAAAGATTTTCCGTATTATCAGATAGATTAAAAAAATTACCTAAGATACCAGGTATTGCAGGGGCTCCAATAAGAATATTATCTAATGTAGCAGGTTGGGCAGATGATACGATAGACCTATTTCAAAAATATGCAAGAAGAGGAGCATCCCCAGCATTAGCTACAGAAGCAGAATCTATTTTAATGGGTGCTGCTGGAGCAGCTGGAGGTTCAGCTTTATATGAAATAGGTAACTTAGGATCTGACTTTGTAGGTGCTACTAACCAAGATATGGCTAATCTTAGTGATAATGATATTAGAAAAATGAAATTTTCTGATCGATTACTTTATAATTCATTAGTAGAAGCGCAAAACGATATTCTTTGGGCTGGAGGTGCATTAGGACTTATACCAGCAGTTAGATTTGCAGGCAGAGGACTAAAAGGTTCATTAGGATTGAATTCAGAACAATCTAAAGCAATTGCAAGACAATTTGAAAATCTTGGATTAAAACCTAACATTGCAGCATTAATACCAGGAGACAATGCTTGGCAAAATTTCTTTAAAAAATTCTTTACTACCATTGGGGTATATCCAATCGTAGGAGGTCCTTTAACTAAATTTAATAGAGAATTTAATCAAAAACTAACTCAAGAAAAATTTTTAGAAGTTATGGAATCATTAGAGCTTCCACCTAACGTTAATAATAGTATTATGAACTATGCAGGAGCTAATGAAATTAAAAACGAATGGAAACGAGTATGGTCTGCTATTAAAGATGAATATGATGGATTTAGAAAATTTTACGAAGATATAGGTAATCCTAATTTTATTCCTACTAGAGAAGTCAAAGAAACAAGTAGAAAATTAATTGAAAGATTAAAAGAAGTATATCCTGAAAGAAGTTCTTTATGGGATAGTTATTTAACTCCTGCTGCTGGTCAAATGAGAAAATTAAGTGAGGTAGATGATCCTATGGTCACTTATTTAAATTATTTAGAAGAAGTAGGAAAACAAGATCACATTAGAATAAGTGATTGGTTAGGTTTATCTAAATTACAAACAGCAGCTTACAGTGCATCTAACTATAAGAATGTAAATGATCAACTTATTATGGTTCGATCTGCATTAGAAAGAGATTTGAATAGTCTATCAGATGCTACTCAAAGAGATACATTGAAAAAAATATTTAAAGACGATTACAATCAATTAGTACAAGAACAAGGTCCTGCAGCAGGAGAAGCTTTTATTGATTCTAGAATTAGAACTGCAGAAGCTGCATTTGGAAGATTAAAAGAAGCGAACACTTTTTATTCTATGGTATTGAGACCTTTTGAAAAAACAGCGGTAGGAAGAAAACTAAGAGCACAAGATGCTAAGTTGTTTGCGGACAAAGGTATTGAAATGGTAGGAACTGCTTCACTTGCACCTGATGAAGTGTTTGATAAAGTTATTACAAGAATATTAGCATCTGATAGTCCTGATTCTGTTAGACAATTAAAACAAATTTTAGGATTAACTAAATCAGAATACAAAATATTTAATGATGCAGGACAAGTTGTAAGAACAGTTAAAATTCCTGAAAGTAAAGAATCTAGAGCTGTATATGATAGATATGTAAAACAATTTTTTTGGAATGCTTGGAATGATTCAACTACTAGTCCGTTAAAAGATTTGGGTGGATTATCTGCACAACAAATTGGAGAAAGAGCTAGAGCAGCTGGTTTTGTTAAACCAAGATGGCAAGAGCTTGCAGCAGATGTAGAACAAAGAGTTAGAAACAAAGCTAAAGTAAATGAAACATTTGATGTTACACAAATAGATGGAAGAGTATTTACTCAAGGTAAAGGTATTGCAAATCTTAATGAAGGTTTAATTGCTAATCATAATTTCGGTGAAATTAATATAGATAACTTTGCAAAAAGAATTGGTATTGATAGTCCTCAAGGACGAGACAAATTAAGAGAAATGTTTGGTGGAGGACAAAGAGGAGACTTAGCGGTTAAAAAACTACAAGATTTAATTGATGTTAAACGTGCTGTAGATACTGTTGATTTTACAGATCCATCTAAATTCGTACAAAGATCACTAACCTTAAGAGCTGGTTCAGGAAGTGGTATTGTTGCTGGAGCTTCCGCAGCGGCTTTTGGTATTGGACAAACTTTACAAATTATTCTTGGAGGTAGAATACTTGCAAGTATATTAGCAAGTCCTAAACTTGCAGAAAATGTTATGGATATGAATAGATATTACAGAACATTGTCTGACGATCCAAATGTATCTAAAATTGCACCACAATTAATGCCTAGAGCTAGAACAGCTTACGCAAGAGCAGTAAATAGTATTTTTGAAAATGAAGGAGATGATTTTAGAGTAGATCCAAATAATATTGATTTTGAAGAAGTACGACAAAAATTATTATCTTTACAACCTAATATTCCTTTAAAAGCAGGATTTAATTTTGAAATGTTACCTCAATTTACAAGAGATAGAATTTATCCTGAATATAAATATGCAAGTCAATTAGATAGAAATCAGGTTATGGAAGGCGAAGAATTTATGCAAGGTGCTAATTTAATGGCACAAAGCGATCAACAATTTGATGCAGTGGCAAACGGCAATCCAGTAGAGCAAATGCCTCAACAACAAATGCCACAAGTGCAGGGTTCTCAATTAGAGATGCCACAAGCTCCTATGGGAGTAACACCGACCACTGGACAACAACCTGGACAATTTGCATCTTTATTTCCGCAAGATACATTAGGTCAAGCAATTGCTCAACAAAGAGGATTTAATGATGGTGGATTAGTAGAGGATGCATACGCACGAGCAGATGAGGTTTTAAATGCGTAAAAAATCAGCTTTACAAAAAATAGAAGAACACGAAAAACTTTGCAGAATTATGCAAAAACAAACTTTTGCAAGAATTGCTAGATTAGAAAAGTGGATAATTAGTGGTTTATTTGCAATAGTTTTATCTTTACTTTCCAGTCACTTTGGTTCATAAGAACTGAATGAAATTCATAGAAGAAGAAACTCACATCTCATTAACTGATTACAAATTAATAAATAAATACAACTATAAGAAGTATTCTAGAGCAGAAGATCCAGAAACAGGAAAAAGATTATATGCTGTAGATGGAACTAAGTTACCTAGTGTAACAACGATTTTAGGAGCGACAAAAGACCAAAGCGCTTTAGATGCATGGAAAAAAAGAGTAGGCGAGGCAGAAGCGGATAGAATTAAAAACGAAGCTGCACTTGTTGGTACTGAAATGCATTTAGTCATAGAAAAATATATCCAAGGAGAAGGGTATTTAAATCTATCAGAAACAGGAGCTAAAGCTAGAAAGATGGCTCATACCATATTAAGTAAATGTAATGATATTACAGAAGTTTGGGGTAATGAAGTAAGTTTAGCTTATCCAGAAAAATATGCAGGCGCAACAGATCTTGTTGCAGTTGCAAATGATAAGCCTACCATATTTGATTGGAAACAAACAAATAAACCAAAAAGAGATGAATGGGTAGAAGATTATAAATTACAGTTAGGAGCATACAGTTTAGCTCATACACAAATGTATGGTCCAATAGAAGCAGCTTGTATACGTATGTGTTCTAGAAATTATGAATACCAACAATGGTTATTACAAGGTACAGAATTAAAAAACTATCAAGAAAAATTTATGGAACGATACGAAAAGTTCTTGTCAATTTCTAAATAATAAGTATATTAAAAGTGTAAAAACAACTTGTTTGGGCTACACTGTGGTAGCCCAAACATTAAACGTTTATTGACAAGATAAGCATTCATCAGACCCTTCGTCTAATTTTGCTAACGCTTCCTGTTTACATTCATTACTGCAAATTGTTTGATGCTCATGAATAGCTTCAAATTCTTTTTTACAAATTGCACATTCTTTTTTCATTATTCTTCATCCTCTTCATCTTCGTCTTCATCAAAAGAATCTTCCTCTTCTACTTGATCGTCTGCTTCCATTTCCCAGGCTTTATCTCTTAGTTTTGTAAGATCCTCTTCCATTCTATCAATGATATCTTCGATTGTTTCTTCTTTTTTATTTTTTGGCATGTTGTCCTCCTTGGGTTAGACAAGAATGCTAACCCAAGAAAGAGATAAGAGATACCTTGATAAAATTATTTTATGTTAATAAAATCAAGCTCTTCTTCAGTCCAAGGCCACATTATTTAACCTTGATTTCCTGAGCTTTTATTTCTTCTGGTTCATTAACACCTAATTTAACTGTTAATATACCGTCTTCCATTTTAGCTTCATCTACAACAACATCATTTCTCAATGAGAATTGTTTAAAGAATTTTCTAGCTGCAAGACCTTTTTCGATATATTCTTTTTCCTTGTCATCTACTTGACCAGCAACAGTTAATATACCGTCTTTGTATTCAACTTTGATATTCTTTTTATTGAATCCAGCTAAACCTAGTTCAATTCCGTACTCACCTTTTCCGTATTTTACCACATTGTAAAATGGAAACGATTGTACTTTTGATAAATTCATAAACATTTCGTCAAATGAATCACCAAATAATGTGTTTGATTTATTCCAAAGATCTTTTTGGAATTTGTTAATTATATCTAAACCTGTCATATTAACCTCCTTGTTATAAGCAAAGTTTATGGGCCAACCCTATTGTTGCACCGCAAACATTATATAATAACGTTAACTAGAGTTTCAAGTAGTAAATAATTTACAGTAAATTAAATATCAAATTAACAAGGAATTAAGCCACTTTTGTTGCACCCCTTTACATAATTCTGTTACAGTAAATCATGTAAAGGAGTTATTATGAATAAAACAAATAAAGGCATTACAATAAATGATGATGACCAAGATTGGGGTTCATCTGGTTTAGATAACTATTTAAGCCAATCTTTAATTTCATCACCAAGTGTTTTAGATGCTAATTTATCTTTATTAGATAAAGAAGATAATACACGTTCATCTAAAGTAGATTGACATATAATATCAGTATACAAAACAGTTTTGGTTTGTCCTGATCTATGCGCTCTGTCTTCAGATTGTTTTCTAACTTCAAAGTTAAATGAATTAGAAAAGTAAACTACATTGGTTGCTGCAGTCAAAGTAAGACCAAATCCACCCGTAGACGGATTACCTACAAAGAATCTACAGGTATCATCTTCTTGAAAACGTTTCATGGCTAAAGTTCTTTTAGCTGAATCTACTGCACCATAGTTAGCAACAACAGATTGTTTACCATATTTTTCTTCTAAGAATTTAATAATAGATTCAATACTATAAATGTAAGTAGCCCAGATAATCATTTTACCATCTGATTCATCAATAATATCTGACAAAGCATGAAGTTTAGGATTTTTAAATTCTTTAATTACTCCATCATTTGTTTTAACAAAACCATTAGCTACTTGGTGTAGTTTAATAATTTCAGTTAATTTATTATTATAAGAAACAGTATCATCTTGGACAATAGCAATAGCTGCTTGTCTAAGACTTTCATAAACTTTTTTCTGTTCTTCATTCATTTCAACATAACGTTTCGCATATTGTTTAGGAGGTAAATCTAAACATTCATCTTTAGTTACACGGAAAGAAAACTTAGATAATTTTTCTTCTAACTCTTCCATACGTACATAGTATTTAGGTATTTCAGTATAACGACCTCCACCTAAATCTAATCTATGTGTAACACAATAACGACTTCTAAAAGTATAATAAGAAGTAAATCCTAAATGATGGGGACTTAAAAAATCACACTGTGTATATAAATCTAAGGGAGATTTAGTAACAGGAGATCCTGTAAGTATTCTTCTATACTTAGAATATTCAGCTAAGTTTAATACATTTTTTGTACGAATAGCTTTATGATTTTTAACTGTAGTGCTTTCATCAATAATAGTTAATGCTTTATGTTTTGATAAATATTCTACAGCAGCTTTATAACCACGAGGCGTAGATAAAGCTTCTACATTCATACAAAAGATAGTTAAATCTTTATTCTTTTTATAAGCTTCTTTTAAACGTTTTGGTTTATCTATGTTCCAAGCATAAATAGAATATTCTATGTCTGGAGACATATGTTTTTTAATTTCATCAAAGGCCCAAACTGTATAAACAGATTTAGGAGCAATGATTAAGACACCAGTAATACCTTTATGTAAGCGTAAAAGAGCAATATTATCTATCGCAACTTTTGTCTTACCCGTACCCATTTCCATAAAGAATGCATAGGAATCTTTGTCCCAAGATTTTTCTAATGCAGTTTTCTGATGCTTGTAAGGTGGGGTTTTGTAGTTAAACAAGTTCAACATAATAGTTGACATATAATTATTAATGTTTATATAGTCAAGTAATTAAATATAGGAGGCCATTTATGGACTTAGAACAACTAACAACGATAAATATAAAAACTGATAAAGTCAAAGATATTGCAGATCATTGCAATAAACTTCTATCCCAAAATAAAAAAGTTGAAGAAGCAGAATTAGCTTTACAAGAAGCTAAATCTGAACAGGCTCGATTATCTGAGGAGGTTATTCCTGCTCTGATGTCAGAAGCTGGTGTTTCTAGACTTGATTTAGAGGATGGATCTTCAGTTAAGGTTTCTCCTTATTACTATGCGAAAATCCCAGAGGAAAGAAAAGCGGATGCTTTTGAATGGCTCCGTAAAAATAATGCTGGTGATTTGGTTAAAAATAATTTAACCCTCTCGTTTGGTAAAGGGGAAGATTCTGAGGCAGCAAAAATAAAAGCTGAATTAGAATCAAAAGGACTGGTCGTCGACCAAAAGGAAGATGTCCACTGGCAAACTCTTAGAGGATTTGTGAGAGATCAAATCGAAAAGGGTGTAAATATACCTTCCGATTTATTTGGATTGTATATTAGTCAGAAGACCAAAATAACAACTAACAACTAACACATAAGGAGCAAAAAATGGCAACACAAAAAGCCAACTCTTCAGCGGTGGTCGAAAAGACTACAGCTGCACCTCCATCATTAGACATTTCTTCTTTAGAGAAGTTTGCTGGTGCTGGAGCGGAAAATGTTACATCACAAGATGTATCACTTCCATTTCTTAAAATTCTCACTAGCAATTCACCTCATGTAACACAAGGTGATTCAAAGTTTATTGAGAATGCAAGACCAGGACAAGTAATTAATACTGTTCTGAATAAACTGTATAACGGTAAAGACGGATTTAAAGTCGTACCGTGTTTTTATAAATTCGAATATGTAGAATGGGCAGACAGAGGTAAAGCTGATTCGCTTGCACCTGTTAATTCTTATCCTGCAGATTCAGACATCATGACTAAAACTAAAAGAGGTGATGATAGAAAAGATAGATTGGACAATGGTAATTACATTGAGCCAACTCATTATCACTATGTTTTAATTGTAGATGAGAATGATCAACCTGCTGAAACAGCGGTCATTGTTATGAAAGCCACTCAAGCAAAGAAATCTAAGAAGTGGAATTCAATGATGTTATCTCAAAGACGAAAAGGCAAGAATGGCTTTTTCCAACCACCAACATGGTCTCAAATCTATACTTTGAAAACTGTGTTAGAAAAGAATAATTTAGGTTCTTGGTACGGTTGGGAAGTAGAACATACTAAAGACATTCCTAATGCAACTTTAATGGAAGGTGCGAAAGCTTTCTATGAAACTTGTTCTAAAGGAATGGCTAAGGTTAGTCTATCTCAAGAGAACGAGAATACTGCGGAGGCTACACCGTTTTAATTATGGAGTCGCTAGATTTTTTTAGCGACCTATTCGGTGGATTAGACTCTGCTTACGGTACCTACGAGCTAAATGGGGCTCGTAGGTCCGATGGTAAAGCTGAAGGAAAGGCATTTACTAAGAAAGGCGCTGTAACAAAAGAATTATTTCTGAAACACCTCAAAGGTGAATTGTCTTTAGGTATTGTACCTATTATGAAAGACAATAACTGTAAGTGGGGATGTATTGATGTAGATAAATATAATTTAGATATTACATCTACAATTAAAAAAATTAGAGATAATAATATTCCTTTATTTCCATACAGATCTAAATCTGGTGGATTACATTTATTCTTACATATTGATGGAGTTATACCTGCATCGGATATGATTTCTAAATTAACAGAGATTGCTGGTGTACTTGGTTTTGGAGATTGTGAAATATTTCCTAAACAAAGAACCATTAATGTAGAATTAGGAACCATTGGTAATTGGTTAAATCTTCCTTATCACAACGCAGAGATGACTATGCGTTACGCAATAAACGACAACGGCCACTCGATACCTATTGATGCATTAGAAGCAGCAGTAAAAAAATATTTAATTAAACCAGAAGATTTTTACAAGATAGAAGCAAAACTAGAACATGAGGATGATGATATGTTTAATGAATATCCTCCATGTGTTCAAGCATTTATGACACAGTCTATGGAAGCAGGAGGTCGTAACGAAGCTTTATTTAACGTAGGTGTCTGTATGATTAAGAAGTTAGGTAAAGATGGTGCATGGGAAAATGATCTTCATGAAGTAAATAAAAATTGGGGAGAGAATGCATTACCTGCAAATGAAATTAAAAATACTATTATTAAATCTTTAAATAAAGAAAAGGAATATAATTACAAATGTAATACACCACCTGCAAAAAGATTTTGTAATCAAGACTTATGTATCAAAAGAAAATTAGGTATTGGTAAAGGTAACTATAGTTTTTCTGTAGATTCATTTCAAAAGATAAATACCAAACCACCTAAATATATTTTAACGATAGATAAAAAACCTGTAAGACTTACAGGACAACAATTGTGTCAGCAACAATTATTAAAAACAGAATTGTTTGATACAGATATTGTTTGGAAAACTATGGAGAAGGAACAATTTCATCTATGGTTAAATTATTTAAAATCAATTCAAACAGATGTAGAAGGATATGACTTTACCGATGATGATAAAGATGAGTTTCAATATTTGTTTAAAAACTTTATTGATGACAATCAAGTTGCAGATCATATTACTCAAACACAAACTGATTATGTCTATGAAGAAAACAATTATTTATTTTTTAGAGCAGAAATATTTAAGAAGTTTTTAAAAAAAGAAGGTCAGAACTTAAAGGCATCTGAAGTTAAAGAGATGTTAATTGATAATGGTGCAGAATATATTCGTAAGCATGGCGATTATACTGCAAGATTATGGAAAATACCTAAACCTAAACTAGAGGATATTAAAGATCGAAATGTTAAATTCGACAAAAAACTCCCATCGTTTGACCCAGATAACCAATAAAACTTTTAAAATATTTGGTCCTCCTGGTACAGGCAAAACGACTAGACTAATTAAAATATTAGAAAAGTGGTTACGACTTGGAGTTAAACCGCACGAAATTGTTTATGTGTCTTTTACTAACAAAGCAATTAACGAAGCGGTATCTAGAGTATTAAAAAAGTTTAAAGATTACAAAGAAGAAGACTTTGATAATTTTAGAACCATACATTCTTTTTGTAAAAAACATTTACGAAGTGCTCAAGTGCTGGATCCTAAAACAGATATGTTAGAGTTTCATACAACGTTTGGAACGGTTAAAGCAGATCTTACTGAAGAAGATATGAATCATAAAGTATTTAATAATTGGTGTTTGAGAGTTTATGATAAATCTAGGAATATGTTAATTCATCCTGATGAAGGATTTAGAAGAGAATCTATGAAGAGAGCTCGATTTAAACAATACAAAGACATTGTAAGAAATTATGAAGCATTTAAAAAAGATCACAGGATAGATTTTACAGATATGGTACAAAAATTTATTAAAGAAGTACCTGTTCAAACTTATAAAGTATTTATTGTAGATGAAGCACAAGATTTAACTCCTCTTCAGTGGCAATTTGTTGCAAAGGTTGCAGACAAAGCTCATAGAATTTATTTAGCAGGAGATGATGATCAAGCGATCTATGAATGGAATGGTGCAGATGTACATACCTTTTTAAACTTTCCAGGTAGAGTGTTTATATTAAAGAAATCATATCGATTAAATAAAGATGTGCATTTATTATCAGAACAGATATTGAAATTAATTCCTATGAGACAGGAAAAAGAGTTTACATCTAACGATGTAGAGGGTCATATTGCCAGGTGGTCAAAGTTTAACGAAGTGCCTTTCGAACAACTATCTGGCAACTGGCTTATTCTAGGTCGGGTTGGAGATTGTGTGAATGAATTAAAAGAAATGGCAAGACAAAAAGGATTATACTTTCAAGATATGAGAGGTAATAAATCTTTTAATATCAATAAATGGAATGCAATTAATTATTGGAGAAAACTAATTGGTGGAGAAACTTTAGTTAGAGAAGAAGTAGGCGTGTTATATGATTTTATACAAGAGATTGGAAGAGGTTGGCGTAAGATTGATTCGAAAAATTGGTCTACTATACATCCTAATGAACCATTAAATTTAGAAAAGCTATATCAATGTGGATTAACCTCAACAGAAAAAGAGTGGTGGAAAGTTTTAAATAGAAAATTTACATCTAGAGACTTGGATTATTTTGAAAATGTGTTAAGTAAAGGAATTGAACTTAATGACAAATCCAATATCATTATCGATACGATTCACGCAGTTAAAGGAGGTGAAGCAGATAATGTTCTTATTTATGAAAAAGCTAATTGGCCTTCTAATTTTTCAAATAAAAATGGTGTGGAAAAAATGGCAGAAGCTCGTGTTTGGTATACTGGAGTTACTAGAGCAAAGAAAACACTTCATTTTTTATCTACTAATCATGAGTATTATTTCCCTATTGGCAAAATATTATCTAACTATGTAAGGAGCAAACATGACAACTAAAGAAGATCTTGAACGAGTGTTTCCATCTAACAGACAAGAAGGTGGTGATCATTACAGTAAACACACAATACAGCCCTATACATTTATAACAGAAAACAATCTTTCTTTTTTTCAAGGAAACGTAATTAAATATGTTGTGCGTTACAAAGATAAAAATGGAATAGAAGACCTAAAAAAGATAATTCATTATTGTGAGTTAGAGATAGAGAGGATGAGAAATGCTAAATAAGGAAATTATACCTTTATTTTCACATAATATTTTTAAATATAGAATTGATCCTAAATTATTTAACAAGAAAAAAATTTTAGATACTATTAATTCAAATTATAATAAAAAAAAGTATAGAAACAATTGGGATCACAATCAAGTTTTTCCTAGTAATTTTCATCACAGTAATAAAGATGAAGACAATAAAAATTTTTTAATCCCAGATTATTCTTCACTATTACCTATTTACGAAAATATATTTAAAAACTTATATACTAATTTAAAATTTAAAACGGGTATTAAATTTAATTTTAGTTTTGACATTGTAAATTATACTTGTAGTGATGAAGATCAATTTATGAGAAAACACGACCATGTTAGAGATTCTGATTTTTCTTGTGTTCATTATTTACAATTTGATAATGAACATGCACCTACTGTATTTTACAATCCAAGTGAATTTATAGGTAGAGAAACATTAAAACTTTTAAGAAATAACTTTTTTAAAAAGTTAGATGATAATTATTTAGAAAATTCAGGTTATTTTAAATTATTAACACTGCAATGTGAAGAGGATGATATGATTATATTTCCATCACATTTAGAACATGCTGTACCTCAAGTAAGAGAAAAATATAAACAAAATAGAATAACAATAGTTACAAATACTCGTATTGAATGATGAGTAAACCTATAGAAATACATACCAATTTATTTGGCAGGCTAAAAGAACATAAGGTGGATATTAAAACTGCCGTAGATGTAGGTTGTTATAAAGGAGAATGGTCTAAACGATTAAAAAAAATTTATCCAAACGTAAACTTATACTTAATTGATGCCTCTGATACATATGCAAAAGAATTAAATGAACTAGGAACTTTTATTAGTGCATATGTAGGTCAAAATGAAGAAGAAAGAGATTTTTATCATAGTGATCAAAGTGAAACAGGAGACTCTTTGTATTTAGAAAACTCTAATATTAAATTTAATTCTAAAAAAATTAAAACTAAAAAATTAATGGATATAATTCCATTTCAAAATTATGATTATATAAAAATGGATGTGCAAGGAGCAGAACTAGAAATTATAGAAGGTTCTTTACCTTTGTTTACAAAAACAAAATGGGTTCAATTAGAATGTCCTATTCATCCTAATAATGAAGGAGCTCCTAATTTTGCACAAATTATTAATTATATGACAAATAGCGGATTTGAAACCTTTGATATTGAAAATATATTTTACAATAGGAAATTAATGTGTATAGATTTTCTTTTTAATAATATTACTTTACCAAAAGTAACTGCCTTAGAATCTAAAACAATAGAATATAATATAACTAAATGACTACACAACTAACATTTACACAGACTGAAAGTGACTGGACACCGCCCACCGAATACCCAGACTTAACAAACAGATCAGTTATCGCAATTGACTTAGAAACAAGAGATCCAGATATAAAACAAAAAGGACCAGGTTGGGCTACAAAAAATGGAGAAGTAGTTGGAATTGCTGTAGCTGCAGATGGATTCAAAGGTTACTTTCCTATTGCACACGAAAAGGGACCAAACTTAGATCCTGGTATGACTTTAAAATGGTTTGCAAAAATGATGGCGTCAGATGCAGACAAGATTTGTCATAATGCTTCATACGATATTGGTTGGTGTAAAGCTATGGGTATCAAAGTAAATGGAAGAATCATTGATACGATGTTAGCTGGAGCTATTATTGATGAAAACAGAAGAGGTTATTCTTTAAATGCATTATCTGCAGAGTATTTAGGTGAAGTTAAAGTAGAAACAAAATTAAGAGAGAAAGCAGAAGAGTGGGGTCTTGATGCAAAACAAGATTTGTGGAGATTGCCAGCAAGCTTTGTTGGAGAGTACGCAGAACAAGATGCAGAACTAACTTTAAAGTTATGGAGAAAATTTGAAACAGAAATAAGAACTCAAAACTTACAAACCATATTTGATATGGAAACTAAATTGTTACCTATCTTAATTGAAATGCGAGAGCATGGAATCAGAGTGGATTTAGATAAAGCAGATAAAATGAAAAAAGTTTTTGTTCAAGAAGAACAGAAAAAAGTCAAAGAAATCAAAGATTTAACAGGTGTTGATGTAGAAATATGGGCGGCGGTATCTTTAGCGAAAGCTTTTGACGCACTTAAAATACCTTATGATCGAACAGAAAAAACAAAAGCACCTAGCTTTACATCCAATTGGCTGTTAAATTGCACTCATCCTTTAGCTAAACTTGTAAGAGAAGCTAGGGAGATGAATAAATTTCATTCAACATTTATCGATAGTATATTTAAATATGAACATAAAGGACGAATTCACGCGGAAATTAATCAGTTACGTAGTGATAATGGGGGGACTGTTAGCGGTAGGCTTTCTATGTCAAACCCAAACCTCCAACAAGTACCAGCAAGAAACAAAGAATTTGGAAAACAAATTCGATCATTATTTTTGCCTGATGAAGGAACCAAATGGGGTTCATTCGACTACTCTCAACAAGAACCAAGACTTGTGGTGCATTATGCATCTTCAGTCGATTCAGGATTCGAAGGATCCTTTGAATTAATTAAAGCATATGAAAAAGAAGACACGGACTTTCACCAAGTGGTTGCTGATATGGCTGATATACCTCGATCGCAAGCGAAAACAATCAATCTTGGGCTCTTTTACGGAATGGGAGCTGCGAAGTTATCGAGAGAACTTGGTATTGATACGGAGTCTGCGAAAAATCTTTTAGCAGAATATAATCGTAAAGTACCTTTTGTAAAACAACTTGCGAATCGTTGTATGGCGGTTGCAGATAAAAAAGGTTGTGTGGTGACGATACGAGGAAGACATTGTAGATTTAATATGTGGGAACCAAAGTCGTGGGGTGTATATACTCCAATGACATTGCAAGAGGCATCTTCTAAATACGAAATGCATCAATTGAAACGTGCAGGAACTTACAAAGCATTAAACAGATTGATACAAGGTAGTGCAGCAGATCAAACTAAACAAGCGATTATAGATTGTTACGACAACGGCCACAGGCCACTGTTACAAATTCATGATGAACTTTGTTTTAATATTACATCAGACGAAGATACAAAAACAATTCAATCAAAAATGGAACACTGTTTAGATGACGTACCTATGAAAGTCCCTTCAAAAGTTGATATTGCAATTGGTGATAATTGGGGCGATGCCACTTAGAATATTACACGTAAGAACATCTAAAACAGCTAGCACTGCATTACAAACGTGGGTTGGAATAAATCAAGAATTTATTAAATCCACAGATAATACAAAATGGTTGAATCAGCCCAATAATCAAAATAAATTACAAGATAAACAATTTAATATTTATATAACTTCTGTAAGAAATCCATATCGAAGAGCTTATTCGCAATACAAATATTTAATAAGAGACAATAATTGGAAAAAATATTGCACTCCACAATCTTTCAAAGAATTTTTAGAAATTGATTTTACTAAAATTAACCATCAACATTTATCTACCCATATGACCCCAATAAGTTATTATTTAGGAAAATCTCTTAATGGTAAAACGGTTCATTACCTTAAAGCAGAAAGATTATATGAAGATATAGGTATATTATGTAAAACATATGATTTGAAACCGCCTAAAGAAAAAAAAATAATTTATGAAACTCATTATTACAAACCAGAGATGAATGAGCAATTTAAAAATAAAGAAATAAGAGAATTATGTTATAATAAATACAAAGATGATTTTATTAACTTTAATTACAATAAAGAAGATTACAAAGATTTATATCCAGAACAAGCGCACTTAAAAAGTATATATTGCGATAGGTGACAACTAGGGTGATGCAAGCTAAACTGTAGTAATGAAAAAATTTCTTAGTCCCGACACTGTTGTGGGTCAATGTCCTAATTGTAGAAGAGATACAGTGTTTGATGCTACAGAAGATGTGAACATTTATACCTGCGGACTTTGTTATAAAAAAGCAAAACAATGGAAGAATGGAAAAATACATTGGGCAGTTATTACCGATGATAACTCATATGTAGATTATCTTTAAGCGAAAAATATCCTTATAACAACATTCAATTTTAGGTTGTTTATACGACTACTAACTATTTAACCAGCAAAAGCGTGTATTTCGTAATCTGTGCTATTGCCATTTGCAGTTTCAAAATCTGATCTTGCAATCAGCTCTCTAACAACATCTTTAATTTGTCGAGAGATTGTCTGCATTTCATTTGTCACTTTGCCCTCTTCCATGAACTTAGTGTTCCAAAGAGACTCAAGAGCCATTTTCTTTGCTAAAAGTGACTGAGACGTTCTTACCATTCTCTATCTCCTCTATAGTTACTAAACATAAATGTTTAAGTATACCTGCTGAATCCTTTTGAATTTTTACATTGTTAGAATTCAGCTGTTTAATGAAGTTATCAATTGCCTGCTCATCTGACTCGGCCTCAACTTTATGATCGAGGTACGCTCCGAGATGTCGAGCTTGGATACGATACGACTTCATGGGATAATTTTAACTCCTTTTTATTGAAAAATCAAGTTTTTTTGCCTTTTGTGGTTTCGATGCACCATAATTCTCCATTGGTAATTGTCAAGCCATTTCTTTCTAAAACAGCCCTAATTTCAATAGCTTTTCGTTTACCTGCATTATCACAATCACTTAAAGACTTGTAATGAACTACAGGTTCTTCCCAAAAATTCATACAGGATTCTCCCCATTGATTGTTATCCGCAAAACAAATCAAACCAAATAGTGCAAAAGTTTTTAACATTTTTTACTTGACCTTTCCTTATCATAACCTATATACATGGGATATGAATAAAACTTTAACCAATAGAGAACGTCTAATCTCTAAACTAAAACCTCTCGAGAAGAAAGGTAAAGTTACAATTAATTATGACACAGGTGAAGTAACATTACTAGGAAAATCGGAAGAAGAAAATCGTGACATACTTCAACGATTTATGTATTCAGATCCTAGAACTTGTTTACAAATAATGCAACAAATGTATGGAGAGACAAATGACAATAACTAAAGCTAAAAGTGTTTGTTTTAAATTATTCGTACGAGAGATTGATGATATCTTGAGTAAGATACACAATAAAAGTGTGGATGGGGATCCTTTAACGGAAAATCATCCTGAATGGTTTAGTGCTAGAGAAAGATTAATTAGCATTAAAGTCGGTGGACCACACTTCGGTACTTTCCCCATAAACTTTCAACTTGCAAATCATTTAATTTTATCTGAACTAGCACACAGAGAAAATTATTGTAAAGAACATCATGATGAGTATATTGAAAAGATGAGGTTAGTAAACTAATGGATAATATCGGTTTAGCTATATTTGTTTTATTCTTACTGTTATTTCCAAAACTATGTCTAGGATTACTTGCAGCAATTGCAGCATTTATTTTTGGCACAACATTTTAAGGAGAATATGAAAAAAAAATTAGAAAATGAAGATGCTATGTTTGCAAAACATCAAAGAGACTGGCAAAGACAAGTACAAAAATTTATGATTAAAGGTATACAACTTCATGAAAAAATAACTAATCAACCCATGATTTCAGGAATGCAAGAAACTTTGTTGTTTAGCATTATGTGGATTGAATTTGTAGAAGCGTATAAAAATTTAAGCCCTAGCACGTTAGATGCAGATGTAGATTTTCTAAAACATATGTTTGCTAAAGTCATGGAAGGAGATATTCCATTCAAACAAAGATGGCAGGATGGCGACGGATATGATGTTGGCCCTGCTGAAAATTTATATAAAAAACATACAATTAACTAAGGAGAAAAAACAATGGACATTAATAAATGGAAAAGTGTTGCTGTAAAAAAAGAAACGCACACACTCTTAACTGCACTCTGCACAATCAAAGAAAGGAATCCAGCACGAATGATATCCAAGCTGGTCAATGATTATGTAGAAATACTTGCAAAAAAGAATAAGCGATCGTTAGATGTTTATCGAAAGGAACTTCTTAAAAAAGGTTCTGATGCAACTAAATAAAATAAAAGATATATCGAATTGTACGGTGAATATTATCAAAGATAATCACCCTGGGATTTATTTTCTTTTTGATAAGGATAAAAAACTTATTTATATCGGAGAAAGTAAATTCCCTTTGATTCGAATACTCGATCATTATCATAAACATTATAAAATTCAGAAAGTGGGTGGTCGGCGATCTGGCTTTCAACAAAAAGGTATTGGTCCTGTATTTCATTATTTTAGAACGATGCATGTACAATCCGAAGATTATAGAATCCGACAACATTATGAAAAGCGATGGATCCGAAAATATGATCCACCTTTAAATTATAATACGAGAGCACTTGGTTATGATTTATCTTGGAAAGAAATTAATTCTTTTATTTATGTGTATGAATCTTTTTTTAAAACACAGATGACTTGGTCTCGTTATTTAAATGATGAAGTGTGTGCGAAAAGAGAAAGTTACATTACATTGAAAGCAAGAAAAAGAAAATTACGATATAACGCAACAGGGAGGTAGCATGAAAAAGAAAGACATTGATGGTTATTACTTTGATGGAAAAGATACTTGGATTCTATACAAAGTCGATAACAAAATCATTAGAAAGAAAATGAAACGTGCCTAATTTAAAAGGACAAGAAATTATTTGGAAAGGTAAATCCATTATATGGAAAGAAACATTGGTAGAAAAAATTATTAAACAAAGGAGGATACGCCATGTCATACTATTGGAAGGAGATGAAACGACGATACGACAAGATGAGAAAGCAATTAAAGAACATATTAGAACGTATTACTTATGAGAATCGAAAAGTGTTGGAGTCCAATTGGGATGAGAAACAAAATGAGGTTTGGACTCATGTGTGTATTTTTTTATGGGGCATTGCTGCAATCATTATTTCGGTAACATTATTTTAAAATTATATGACTGAATTTACGAAAGGTATATTTGTATTTTTAAAACTACAGCTACAGCATAGCTCATTGGCTCGAGCAATTATTTATACGGTAGGTCATATTTTTATTGCATCTTTATGTAATATTTTTATAACAGGTGCTGAATTACATTTAGCAACGGCCGATGCAATTATTGAGCCATTTATTAACGGAATCTGGTATTACTTACTAGATAAAACTTGGAGTAGGAGAATCTATACATCATGAAAGAATACGAAATCTGTGACACCTGTAAAGGGAACCATTACGAGACTGACGAAAACGGGAACTACCATTTATGTGGTGGCTGTGGAGGAGTAGAGAAGGAGAAGGAACACTCGACACTGGCCACTGGAACCGATCCTTACGATAAGGATTAACATGAAAAATAAAGTAAATAAAAAACATATGGAAGAAGTGTTAGAACTTCTTGCGAATCGTTTAAACAAAATAGAATATGCCCAGGTGACTTCTGCTATGTCTATGTTGTTTATTGGACACACTTTTGGCATGTCTGAAGATGGGTTTGAGTTTATTAATTTAGCTATTCAATCAAGAAAATCGGCTCATGAAAAAAGAATTTTACGAAAAAAAGAAGATGTAAGGTCTTTACAAGCTAAGATAATTAAGTTAAGAAAGAAGGATTAAAACACTTATTTTTCCCCAAATGGTGATTTAATTTTTTGGATGTTAGAGGAGGATTATATTTTTCCCTTTGTTAGTCCTCCTCGACTTCTATTGCATTTCTCTCCAAAATCAACTAATCCTCGAATAAACATGGAGCTACATGAATTTAACAAACAAGGTGTTAAAAGTATTGGGTATGGGATTGTCAAGTGAGATGCTTAAAACAAATTTGACTCCAGAAGTGAAACTGTGGAGAGCTGTATTGACTATGGCAATTGAAGATGTGCTGAATACAAGTCAAACGCGAAACGAATCTATTGCAAAAGCACAAGCGCATGATTGGTTTATTGAAAACTCTAATGACTTCCAGAACGTGTGCTATAACGCTGGTTTAGACGCTGATTGGGTACGGGATAGGTATATTTTGGCACTGGACACTGGTTTAATTAGATTCACTCAAAAACAACACCTTTTTGTCCGATATTCGACTAAATACAATCAACTTAAGGAGGAAAAAGACCCAAATGTACGTAAAAAACTACAAAAGATTATTGAAAAACTGCGCAAAAAGTTATTTGAGAGCTAGAAATCCACAATTTAGAAAATTTTGGAAAAACCTTTACTTTAGGATTAAATACAGATATGCTAACTAGTGACTATGTGTCGAACAATCAACATGGGGAATATGATGAAATATTCCTTTAATAATAAAAACGGATACCGATTCGTTGATACCAGACCTCTTTGTGCTAATTGTAGAGAAAAGAAAGCTGACGTCATGAAAGACAATTATTTCTTCTGTGGCGACTGTGCTTTGGAAATGCAAAACAGCAGAAAAACCACAAAAGAGTACCTTATTTCACAAAAATTACAAAAGACTGACCTCTAAATAGATATTTTTACCCTTTTACTACTTCACTACCTCCAAAAAAAGTCTGACATACGTGACAAGACCTCTATTTTAGACATAAGACATTGAATATATTGAATAATACCCTGTCACAAACACTCTAAATCTGTGACATAGACCTGACATACCTGACATAAACTATCTTGTGGAATGAATACCTAAATGGTTCATGAATCTTGAAAAGGATAAAAAGATCTTATTGGACTAGAAAAACTTGACCGATTTGAGTATGATGTGGCGATGCCTAAAAAAGCTAATATATTAAAAACTGTACATGAACTAACTCCTAAACAAAGAAAGTTTGTGGATACACTTGTTGCTAATTGGGGGGCTATCTCTAAATCTAAAGCAGCGGAAGAAGCTGGATATAAATCAAAAACTAAAAATGGTTTATCAGAGATGGCATCAAGATTAACTAATCCAAATTTAAATCCTCATGTGGTTAGATATCTTGAAAAGAAATTAGCACAAGAAGAAGCAAAGTATGGAAACAAACTTCGTTCCTTTAAAAGATTAGAAAAGTTTGGCGACTTAGCCGTAGATAAAAATCAATTTGCAGCAGCAATTAATTCGGAATTTAGACTAGGACAACTAGCAGGAATGTATGTAGATAGAAAAGAAGTAACTCATAATATGTTGGAGGGTATGTCTCGTGAACAACTTGAAAAAAGGTTATCCGAATTGGAACAAAAGATCGGTGATGCCAAAAATATCATTGACGTCACGCCAGAAGAAATTGTGGAAGAGTAAAGAGCCATCTGATTTTTTCTTGTTGTTTAATGAAATACATAACGCTCATTTAATGAGCACTAACGTGGGAAGTGTAAGTGTAAAGATAGATGGCAAAAAGAAAAATAACAATAAATAAAAAATCAAAAGATTGGAAATCTCGTTATCCTCTCGTTGAAGTCCATTGGTATGATATATCTGCGGACGCCTCCTGGCATACTCTGAAGGAGCTTGCTGAGAAAGAACTTCCTGTTTGTGTTTCAAAAGGACATCTGTATTCTCAAAGCAAAGGTGTTACTAGGTTGTTTGGTGACTATTCTTTAAATGATAAAGACACTATTGACGACATCGGAAATAGCACAATTATACCTAGCTGTGTGATAAAGGAGATAAAAAAGATATGAAAGAAGCAAAAAGATTAAGAATTTTACAAGCCCAAAAGCAACTCAAAAAAGAAAAAATTAAAAAGTTTTTAAGTAAAGTATTACCTTTTTCTGTTTGTGTTTTACTTGGTTTAGCACTCATCTTGACCTATTAAAATGGCGTTAAGAAAACGTGAATCAAAGCTGTTTGACCGATTAAAGAAGAATATAAAAAACGTACATTTTACAAGGATAGAAAGCTCAACTATTAACGGAATACCTGATGTTCATGGCACTGGTTCTGGTCATTCTTTTTGGCTTGAATTAAAATCTAATACTGGCAAGTTTCCGAAGCTTGATAAATTCCAAATCGCTTGGTGTTACGAAGAATACCGACATGGTGGTAGAGTTTTTATTCTGTATCAAGCCCTCTCGCAGGGAGCCCTAGAACTTTACAGCGTGCAAGGTATCCCTACCGACAGTAAAAACCTCGTTCTCGTACACTCGCTACCCGACCCTGTTCCCGTTTCCCGTTGGGATGAGCTCAGGTCCTTCCTGATCCATCACTAGCCTCCTCCCAGATGGTGAGCTGCAGCGTGGTCGGTATCCCGTTTCCCGTTCTCGTTTGTTAATCCCGTTTCTCGTTTATTAACGGACACCGCAGGATCCTCCTTCGCAGCTCAGGATGCTGGTGCGGAAAGAGTAGCTCAGTTCCCGTTTCCCGTTTGACAAAGAACAACAGATTGGTTAGGTTTTGGTAAGCAGCGTCAGGACCAGCTGCGAAGCAACCGTTTCCCGTTTCCCGTTCTTACACGAATGGGCGTGTAATAACTAATAAGCATCAGGAGCGTCCTTCGCAGCGAAGCTCATTCCCGTATCTCGTTGGTCGGTGGCGAAAGGCAAATGGTTAGGGAACACAGGACACCATCCTTCTGGCAGCTCAGGAAAAAAATAAAAATTAGCTCTTGACATTCAGGTTTACATATCTTATCTAGATGGGATAACTTTAACAAAGGAGAAACAATGACTAAACCACAACAGTTCGTCTACTTCAAAGATCTACAGAAGGGGGACGTCATCAAAACGAATCACTTACATCCGCTGCATCATGTGACTGCGAAGGTGATGGAATCACCGCGCCAGGGTAAAGGAGTCAAGAAAACACTTCTGTGTGAAGTCCACGGTACTCAGCTAGGATTGTTTGATGAAGTAGGATCTATCTACAGCAAACAGGCGCTGCTGCGTTTGAATGCCGACAACACAACTTGGAGCAGGATTCTTCATGACTAAGATGGATGCACCAGAAGCGGGACAGGAATATCTCTTGGTTGGGGGATCCAAAGATAAATGCATTGCCAACGGCAACAGCTGGGCGGAGAGTAAGGTGAAGAAACGTTACCTCGTTCTCGTATCAGATGTCGTTGCTCGTAGGGTCTACGTTGAGGCCTCGTCGGAGAAGGAAGCTCTGGAGGCTGCGGACTACGGTGAGTGGGAGCTGCCTGCAGATGTAGAAAGCGAAGAGGTGGTGGAGCGTCAGGCGGTTGAGGTTCTCGATGTGGAAGAATGATGAATGTGGTTTCTAATTCTCGTACTGTTAATCGTCAGCGTCTCGTTGACAACCGATGCCGATTGGGTAACCTTCGGCGTCGGACTGCTGGCTCTGGCGATGGCAGATGGGCTGATGAACTTTTTTTAAATACAACCAAAAAGTTAGTTGACAAGTTCTCTTATTATGATAAGACAGAAGAAAACAAAACTTTAACAAAGGAGTTACAATGGGGTTAGATATGTACATGTACAGCACTGACAAACGTATAGAAAGTTTGGAAGTGGAAAACAGAGAAAAGAAAGAGGGAGAAGAAGAGCAAGAAAGGGAGTTAGGGTATTGGCGAAAGCACAATCGTTTGCATGGTTGGTTTGAGGAGAAGTGGTGTAATCGTCATAGTGATGTTGACACCGATTTCAACTGTGTTCGGTATTACCTTTCTCGTGATGAGTTGCTGAATTTGGAAAAAGATATTAAGGAAGAAAAGTTGCCCGCCACGCAAGGTTTCTTCTTTGGCAATGATAGTTACTCGTATGATGAACATGAGGAGCAGAAAAAATATGACTTGGACATCATTGATAAAGCAAAAAAAGAACTTGAAGCTGGTCGCTTTGTGTACTATTCAAGTTGGTGGTAATTAAGTTTCTCGGTGGCGAGTAGCACTCTCGCCACCGTTCTTGGCTGATGAATTCTCGGATAGCAGAATTCACCAACCAAGCTCGTACGGAAAAAGATAACATCGCTTCGGTTGGAAGCACGGTACGGTCAGCACCAAGGGGAGTTTCCCAAAGCTGACCACAATATGAGTGGTCTTTTGTCAGAGTAGCTCCTGTTTTAGACCACTCGCCCTAATCTCGTTCTTTCTCGTTATCAAACATTTCTTAAAATCTTGAGGGTACTAGGATACCTCGCAACCTCGTTTCGTCAATTCTCGGGCATCTATGGAAGACTTTTTTAAGCAGGCAGCACCCAAAATGGCAGGATTGCAGAAAATCTAAAAAATAAAAATGTAAAAATTTTATCCACAAACCAAGTAAAAAATAATTAAAATTTATTTTTTATAACTATTGTAATTTGTAAAAAAATACTTATCTTATCCAAGATAAGATAAAATAATTTATCTTATTTAACTTAACAAAGAGGAAACAATGACAACAGTAAAACAAAAAAATCTGCCGACAGTAAGTCAAGCAGATAAACGTGTGCTTAATTCATACGTTGCTCAATCTTACTTATACAAAAAGTATAGTAAGTTAAGAACTGATACTAAAGAAATTGTATCGGGAATTTTTGATAGAGCAAAAATCAATATCATAATTCTTGATAACAAATCTTTTGTTCAAAAAATAAATCGTAATCAAAGGCGATTCGATTCCACTTCTTTTATTGAGTATGTAAATAAAAGTGGCGACAGTGAATTAATCGACATGGTTAATAAATTCTATAAGTCAGTTGATACAGTAGAGTTTAAACCATTTAATGCTGATTATGATTTAGCCATGAAAAAAGATTTAGGGGGTTTTGATGTCAAATAAAAACTTACCTTCTTTATTCAGTGCTATGTTAAGTGAAAAAGTTGATAGTAAAAATATCGACTTAAATCGAGTACATAGTTTAATGCAGAATGAAAAATTCAAATCATTAAATTATGAGATACTTTATAAATTCCTTGAGAGTGCTGTTGAGGAATTTATACTTACTAACAATGGCAACCCACTTGCTGATGACTTTAGAAATAGAGTTGTTAATAAAATGGGTGATGTGTTGAACTTGTTACTAACTGGCAAAGTTGCTGATGAGCAAGATAAACATTAAATACACTGATGATATTCCCCCGATTGTTTCGGGGGTGTATCTACTCATTAACTCAAAGAATAATAGAGTTGATTATGTTGGGTGTTCGAGGAATGTGTATCAATGTGTTATGGGTAGTTATCACTTAAACCCCAAGATACATAAGTTAAGAGTATTACAATGCTCATGGAATAACTTGCGGTACTACCAAAAAAGAATAGCCAATATGTTTAGACCTAGATTAAACTCTATTAGATAAATCTATACCGATAGAGGTACCATCGCCGATCTGGAATTAGGATCGGCGATCGGCAACCCCCACCCCCTTTTGCTTGATTTATGGTACCAGCGACGAAGACTTTACAGCCGATTACATACATGTATAGTATGCAAAATAGATATGTCGCACGAATTACTTACAACTGAACAGTTGCGCGATAGAGTCGAAAAATTATATATTGAACACATTAAACTGTGCCAAGATAATTTCTTGTATTTTGTTCAAACTGTTTGGCCAGATTTTATTTGTAGAAAAGAAAAGGACCCAAAGAAATGGGGCCACCATCAACATATTGCCGACGAACTTACTAAAATTTCAAAAGGTTTGAATAAGAGGCTCATTGTTAATATGCCCCCACGTCATACTAAATCTGAATTTGCATCCTATTTATTTCCAGCTTGGTTCATAGGGAAGTTTCCTAAGAAAAAAATTATGCAGGTATCTCACAACGCAGAACTTGCAGGAAGGTTCGGAAGTAAGGTTCGTAACTTAATTGATAGCCCAGAGTATAAACAGATCTTCGGAGATGTTAAACTACGAGAAGATAGTAAGGCAAAAGGCCGATGGGAGACCAATCATGGTGGGGAATATTTTGCAGCGGGTGTAGGCGGTTCTATCACAGGACGAGGGGCGGACTTACTTATTATCGACGATCCACATACCGAACAAGACTCATTATCCGATTCAGCTATGGAGAGAGCGTATGACTGGTACAATTCAGGACCCAGACAACGTTTGCAACCAGGAGGAACCATTGTCGTTGTTATGACCCGTTGGGCTCAAGACGATATTACAGGAAGACTCATCAAAGCACAAAGTGAACCTAAAGCGGATAAATGGAAGTTAATAGAATTTCCTGCCATCTTACAATCAGGTAATCCTGTTTGGCCAGAGTATTGGTCACTCGAAGAACTAGAAGGTGTTAAGGCATCTATCTCACCTAGAAACTGGAATGCACAGTACATGCAGGACCCAGTGGCCGAGGAAGGCGCAATCTTAAAACGTGAATGGTGGCAGCCTTGGAAAGGACAGGTTCCAGATTTAAAACATATTATCCAAAGTTATGATACAGCATTTTCTAAAAAAGAAACTGCAGACTATTCTGCCATTACAACATGGGGGATATTTGAACCTAGTCCAGGGGAGAATGCTTTAATTTTATTAGACGCAGAAAAAGGTCGTTGGGATTTTCCAGAACTAAAAGCAGTCGCTATGGAAGCATATAAGTATTGGGAACCAGAGTCCATTATTGTAGAGGCAAAGGCCACTGGCCAACCGCTCATTCAAGAGATGCGTAGAGCAGGTATTCCTGTAATGGATTTCGTACCTACCCGTGGTAAAGATAAACATTCTAGAGTAAATGCTTGTGCTCCTGTATTTGAGTCAGGTAATGTTTACTATCCTCATGGAGAGCATTTTGCAGAGGAAGTTATTGAAGAATGCGCAGCATTTCCTTATGGTCAGTATGATGATTTTGTAGATAGTACAACACAAGCTGTGTTAAGATATCGTCAAGGTAATTTCGTATCAACTTATATGGATGAACCAGAACCAATGAAAATTGAAGGAGAATATAAATACTATGCCTGATAAAAAGAAAAAGAAATCCGAAATGGAAGAAATGATTGAATCATTTGAAAACGACAGAACTAAAGGTCTTCCACAAGAAGCTTACGAACAAGAGGATCAAACGATTAGTTATGAAGCACCTAAAATGAACATGGGTGGAGAGTGTCGAGGATCCAAAGCTATTAAAGGAAAAAAATTTAGCGGAGTATTCTAATGGTTGAAAAAAGTAAACCAAACATAAAAATTAAACCTATTGCTAACATAAGTTCTTATAAATCTACTCCCGCAAAAAATGTTAGTGTAAAAGGAAAAGCAGGTATGTATGGTTTACAAGGAGAAGCAGATTTAGGTAAAGGCTTTAGTATATCTGGCATGCTAGGAAAACAATTTGATAAAGGTAAAGTTAATTTCCCTGGTGGTTCTGAAAGTTGGAATGCAAAAATTCCTGATGAATGGAATATACAAATTAAATATAGTAAAAAGTTCGGGGAAAAAGCAAAACCTGATTTGTCTAAATTTGTAGATGATAAATCTACAGGCGGTTTAATTAAAGGATATCCTAAGTTAGCTAAGAAAGGTTGGAAGTAATGGCAGATCTAATCAACCCACAAACTTTTATTGAGTCCATCAAGAAAGGTTCCGCAGCTCCTGTAGAACAACAAACAACTGTTGTTACTCCAGTAGAGGATTCGGATCCGTCGGCGGTTGGCGGGTTGATGGCGCTCGGTGCTACCGTGTTAGGAGCAACTGCTCTTGGAAGAAGAATACCTGGTGTACGAAATTATTTTAAAGTTTCCAAAGCACCTCCTAAAATAAATACTTACAGTATCAATAAACCTGTGGAAACAGGAAACCTACCAACGGCCACTGGACAAGCTTCAGAGTTAGTAACGACAGGAAGAGATTTAGTGGTATCGAAATCACGAATGGGAGAAGTACAAGACATTCCATTTTCTTATGGTGCAGGATACAAAGCAACCAATCCACTAGTAGGTTCCCCTGCCTTTGATCGAGTCATGGAAGCTCCTTTTGATAAAGCTCCAGCGAAACAATGGATTAAATGGTTAGATGATGCAAACCGAGGAGACCTACGAGTTACATCAGGACCCTTAGCAGGAGTTTCGCGACAAGTTCAAAGAGAGGAACTGGCAGACCTGAATTTATATTTAAAAGGACCCGATGGTCAGCCTTCAGGCTTTTTGCAATACGCTTTAGATAACAATCTAGAAATAGATCGAGATATGTTATTAACCACCATTAAAAACAGTCCGATTAATAAAATTAAAAAAGTAGTATTAGATATTCCAGGGGCTCCTGAATCCGATATTACTAAACTTCAAACAAGTTTTAGAAATATTATTGAAAAGATACCTGATGAAGGAAAAAGAAGTGCAGCAAAAATTTCTTACCAACAATCTATCGATAATATCTTTGATGAGAATTTTTCAAATTATCAGTTTGGAGGAGCACCTTTTTCTCCTCAAGATATTAATACACTACAACAAAAAGTAATAGATTTATCAAGAAAGGTTCCAGAAGTTTCTAGCGACGCAAGAGAATTTTTACGAAACTTTAATGCAACGGTTGGAGAATATAATTTAAGGGCAACTTCATTGTATCCACCTAACATCTTTAAATCAGGGAATATTACTTGGAATCCAAAAGGGGGAAGAAGTAAACCAGATTATTATCCAAGATATAAAGGATATGGAGAAGGTCAATATAATCTTCTTGGAGGAGAAAATTTTACAGAAAATGTTTATGTATTAGATTCTAAAATTCCTAACACAACCAAAGATGCTTTTAAATACGTAGAAGGTTCTCCACATTATTTTGATAATAAAGAATTAGTGTTTGCACGATTTGATGATTTACCTAATCCTAAATTAGGAGGAGTAAGACATATTAGATTATCAGAAGTTCAATCGGATTTACACTCAAGTGGTAAAGCAAGTAGCCAAGATACAAGAGAAAAATTTTTTAGGAACCGAGTTAATACGTTTAATGCAGATGCTCAGATTCAAGATATGAAAATGAAACGTCAAAAAATTTTAGATCAACTCACTCCGTATACAGAAATTGGACGAGGTGCATTAACACGAAATCAAGAACAAGCTAAGAGTCGATTGATGTATCAATTACAACAACTGGATAAAAATGCCTTAAGCACATTATCTAAAAGAGGAACTATTGAGGATACCACTTATGGTCCTTTAGGTGTAAACATGAATGATTATGTGATTAAAGATTTATTAAGAACGATGGCGGAGAAAAATATTAATGCCATCTCTGTAGTTCCTGCACCTATAAATCAAAACATAAAAGGTTTGTTCAGTTCTGGAAAAATTGGAAATGAAATTAATTATGGATTGATGGATGGTACAAGATTAACTAGAGTAGATGCTAAAGGAGCTCAACTTGGAAGAGGCCAAGAGGGATCCATCATAAAATCTTCTAAACTTTCTGATTTAAATGAATCTTTAAAAAGAATTGCAAAACAGTATGGAGCAAAGTATGAAATTATGCCTATGCCAAAATCTAATCCAAATAAAAGATTTAAATTAATTGAAGAAATAGAAGTGGCTACGGAACAACCAGATAATACAGCTATTCAATTAGGAAGAAAACATTTTAATACAAAAAAAGGGAAAAAATATATTTATGAAAATCATCTTGCAGCTGCGGATGACTTAGAAACTATTAATATGATTAAAGCTCAAACAGAGTCTAGAAATAGCATGAGAGGAAAGCTACAAGTAATTGAACTTAGTCCTGATAGTCCTAAAAATTATGAAATGGTTCCAACTTTAGTTGCTCCCAATGAAGTATTAAAGAAGTTTTTATTGCCTTTTAAAGCTTATATGTATGAGGGTGGTTTTGTAGATAAAACCAACATATTCAAACCAATATTGTAGATTTATTAATCATAATAGTTTACACTATTTCCATATACGTATATAGGAGGAAATCATGTCTAAGAAAAAACTAGGAAAAGCAATTGCAGCAGGTCTTGCAGCTTATGGCGCAAGTAAAATGCTCGGTGCTTCTAATAAAGCTAAACTAGCAGCAGCACAAACTGATACAGCAGATTTTGGATCTCAAATGGAGAACGACACTGTGTTAGCTCAAGGTACAAGAAAAAACTATGAAGCTGGAATTGCAACACAGAAAGCAAAAGAAGCTAATAGTCTTTTAGGTAGAACTAAGAAGTTTTTAAAAGAAGAAGTTTTTACAACGAATCCAAAAACAAAACTTAGAGACGTTTTACCAAGTTTTAAAGGTTCATCTTCAAGTGAAATGTATGGTCTAGAACCAGTAGGAGGAGCCAAAAAAGGTGGAATGATGAAAGCGGCTAAAGGAACTTACGTCACAGCTAAATGTAAGATGGGCAGAAATAAAAAAACTAGAATTGTATAATGGCAATTGAAAAAGATAATCCGATCAACGATGAAGTTGATGTGGAGGAAGAAGTAACTGTTAACTTTGATGAAGAAGGTGCAGACGAAGCACCTGAACAGGATTTTTATGGCAATCTTGCAGAAGAGATTGATGAAAGAGCCCTGCAACAGTTATCTTCTGACTTAATCAACGAATATCAAAAAGACAGAGAATCTAGAAAAGATTGGGAAGATGGCTACGTTAAAGGTTTAGATCTTTTAGGATTTAAATACGTAGAACAAAACAGACCTTTCAGAGGAGCAGCAGGTGTTACTCACCCAATGCTTGCAGAAGCTGTAACACAATTTCAAGCACAAGCTTACAAAGAATTATTACCCAGTGATGGTCCTGTACGAACTCAAATCATGGGTGCAAAAAATCAAGCCGTAGAATTACAAGCACAACGAGTTAAAGATTTTATGAATTTTATGATCATGGATCGTATGGAAGAATATACTCCAGAGTTTGATCAAATGTTATTTTATTTACCACTTGCAGGATCTACATTTAAAAAAGTTTATTATGATGCAATGTTAGAAAGAGCAGTTTCTAAATTTGTTCCTGCGGAAGATTTAGTGGTTCCTTACTATGCAACGGATTTAAAAGAAGCATCAAGAATTACTCACGTATTAAAACAATCAGAAAATGATTTATTAAAAAAGATGGCCTCAGGATTCTACAGAGAAGTAGATTTAATGAAGCCAGCAGAAAAAGATAATAAGATTCAAGACAAATATAACGAGATTGATGGAGTTAAAAAAGTAGAATCTACCGACATGCTTTATAATGTTTTAGAAATGCATGTTGATTTAGATTTATCGGACTACATAGCAGAGAACGAAGAAGATAGTTTAGGAATTAAAATACCATACATTGTAACTATTGAAGAATCTTCCAGAGAAGTTTTAGCTATTAGAAGAAATTACAAAGAAGGTGATCCTAAATTTGTTAAACAAGATTATTTTGTACACTTTAAATTTTTACCAGGATTAGGTTTTTATGGATTTGGTTTAATTCACATGATCGGTGGCCTGTCACGAACAGCAACGGCTGCGTTAAGACAGCTACTCGATGCAGGTACATTATCCAATTTACCTGCTGGATTTAAGTCTAGAGGGATGAGAGTTAGAGATGATGATCAACCCATTCAACCTGGAGAGTTTAGAGACGTCGATGCACCTGGTGGAAACATCAGAGATCAGTTTCAATTGCTTCCATTTAAGGAACCAAGTGCAACTTTATTTAATCTTTTAGGATTTTGTGTTTCTGCAGGACAAAGATTTGCAGCAATTGCTGATCAACAAGTCGGTGAAGGCAATCAAATGGCAGCTGTAGGCACTACGGTTGCTCTTTTAGAGCGTGGAAGTCGTGTGATGAGTGCAATTCACAAGCGTTGTTACTATGCAATGCGTCAAGAATTTAAACTTTTAGCAAAAGTTATTGCTGATTACCTGCCACCTGAGTATCCATACGCAGTTTATGGCGCAGATCAGATGATAAAACAGATGGATTTTGACGATCGAGTCGATGTTTTACCTGTTGCAGACCCAAATATCTTCTCAATGGCACAAAGAGTGACTCTTGCACAGACACAATTGCAAATTGCACAGTCAAATCCTCAAATTCACAACATACATGAGGCTTATCGACGTGTTTATGAGTCATTAGGGACTAAACAAATACCAGATTTACTAAAACCAGAGCCAGTTCCGACTCCAAAAGACCCTGCAATTGAAAATGCAGAGGCTTTACAGATGCAAATTCCTCAAGCTTACCCAGATCAAGACCATGATGCGCATATTGCAGCGCATTCTGCGTTTATTAGAACAAGAATGGTACAAATTAACCCTCCAGTGTATGCTTTGTTACAAGGACATATCTCTCAACACGTGTCTTTTAAAGCACAAATGGAAGTTCAGCAGATGATGCAACAAAACCCTGAAATGCAGCAGATGATGCAACAAAATCCTCAAGCAGTTCAACAATTATTTAATTCAGAAGTAGCTAAAAGAGTTGCACAAATCACTTCTGAGCTTGCGCAAGCTGAAATGATGGGTGATCAACAACAAAAACAAGATCCTTTGATTATGTTAAAGCAAAGAGAGCTTGATTTAAGAGCTATGGATATGCAAAGAAAAGCTCAAGAGGCTGCAGAGAAGATGGAGTTGAATTCTGATCAATTTGATGAGAAACTAGACTTTGAGAGATTAAAATTAGAAACTCAAGACGATCAATCGGATGAAAGATTGAAAGTTGCGAGAGAAAAAATGGAGAAACAAAATGTCGGGAAAAAAACTGGGCCTAGAGGGTAAGTATAAAAATTTTTACAAATCAATTGGAACTCTTCCAGCAGCGTCTGGAAATAAAAATACACTTTCAATCAATCCTATGCAAGATGATTTTAATAAAAGCATGGGTATGGGAACTACAGGTGCTTTTTTAACGAGAAGAGCTATATTAGGAGCAGGATCAAAAAACGCTTCCTCTCTTTTAGAAAAAGCAGGAAAATCTTCTGTAAAAGAAACATTTAAAAAAGCTAATATTATGGGTGCCACAGGTTATGCTGGATATGAAATAGGAAAAAATGATGGTTTAAATAAATTAGCAAAAACAACAAAAGAATTTATTGAAAAATCAAAAACCATGGGAAAAAAATATGGCGGTAAAGTTATGAAAAAAATGTTAATCGGTGGTCAAGCTAAAATTGATGCTAACAAAGATGGAAAAATTACTGGAGAAGATTTTAAAATGTTACAAGCAAAGAAAAAAGGAATGAAAGTAAAAAAAGCCAACCTTGGATTACTAATGGCTAATAAAAAAATTGCTGGAGCAGGGTTACTTGGTCTAGGTATGTTAGCTAAGAAAAAAGGAATGTTTAGTAAAGGTGGAGAAAGTAAAATTAAAAAAGTAATGGGTGAGTATAAAAAAGGCGAACTCAATATTGGTAAGTCTAAGAAAAAAGTTAAAAATAGAAAACAAGCAATTGCTATTGCGCTTTCTGAAGCGAGAAAGAAGCAAAAAAGTGGCAAACGAAAAGCATAAAATTTCTGGCAAAAGATCAGGGCCTCCTCCCCTAAGAGGCCCTAACCCTCAAGGAATAGATCCAACTCAAAAAGCATTTATAGATAAATCTTATACAGAAAAAGAAGTTCTTACACTGCATGATTTTAAAACAAATCGACAGCTTTCAGGAGAAAAAGATATTCAAATTTACAGAACACCTGAAATTATGTTAAAGAATAAAAGTAAAAAAACTATACGAACACAAGATTTAAATAAAGGTGGATGTCCTTATAGAGACAGTTCATTAAAAAATATGTATCCTGGTAATAATGGAATTCAAATTAAAGGATTTAAATTTACAGGAGTTAAATAATGTTTCCGTGGGGTTTATTAGGACAAGGACTTAAAGCAGGTCTAGATATTTACAAAAATAAGAAAAAATCAGAAGTAGCTATGTCTGAAGCTGCATTATTACATGCAGAAAAGATGAAGCGTGGAGAAATTGAATACACGGGTAAAGTTTTTGAAAATCAGAAAAACGATTGGAAGGACGAATTCGTACTTTTGACAATTTCATCACCTCTGTTTTTATTAGCGTATTCTGTATTTGCAGAAGACGAAAAGATGCAACAAAAAATCGATCTTTATTTTCAAAAATTACAAGAAATGCCTTGGTGGATTGTTGGCCTTTGGGTTTCAGTTGTGGCTGCCATATATGGACTTAAAGCAACTGACGTAATAAACATGAATAAACAAAAATGAGACTTTTCTGGACAATAGCTGATAAATTTGCTACGTGGTTATCTAACAAATGTTGGCAAAAATTATATAGACGTAGGAAATATTGTACATGCAAGAAGAAATCGTAGAAGGTTATTCTACCGTAAAAAAAGTAGCTAATAAAAGAATTGAAACGCTCAAAGACACTCTAGTGTACTCCGTTGACAATGTGGAGCAACTTCACTATATTAGAGGACAAATCAAATCCCTAGAGGATTTGCTTCAGGATCTTAAAGACCTGCAGCTTAAACAGGAGCGATTAAATGACGGAGAGCTTAGAGGCTTCGAAAGAAGTACCTAAAAAAAC